>JACKZZ010007486.1_pt1 | contig 84209 bp, 39 predicted proteins | sample 8027871 | NCBI WGS metagenome assembly JACKZZ01 (sample SAMN15724774, study PRJNA655200) | protist metagenome | isolation source: fluorescence activated cell sorting (FACS) single amplified genomes of... | place: USA: West Boothbay Harbor, Gulf of Maine | collected 2000-07-19
ATTCGAACAGAAGCACAACGGCAAGATTTTGCAAATGATACAGTTGAGGTGGTGATGAAAATGAATGAAGAGGCGGGCGGTGATAGCAAAAACTGGGGGTTTCTAGCTCATCCTTTTGAAGATCATGTAATTCTAGCTACAACATTAGCAGTTGTTGGTACTGCAGGCTTCATGTATATTCGTGGATTAAATGTGAAGAGCTTTGGAACACTGTTGCAAAGTTTTGGTGTGAAACTTTCTAAACTTGCGCGTACATTAAAAGAAATCGAACGTAAAACGTTTCATTTGACTGGTTTGGGTGTTGTGATATTGTATCATGTATTAACTAAGAACTATGGATGGACACATGCTGATTATACAATCTTCTGTTGGAAAACCACAGCTGCTATATGGTGGTTAGATTGCTTTCGTGTACTATTTCCCGAAGTGTTGGAGTATTGGCCTTTCACTATTATGAAGAATATCATTCGTGAAAAGGAGAAAGAGCAATTGAGTGGGACATGCTACTTCTCACTCGGATCTACCCTTGCATTTGCATTCTTCCCACCTACAATTGCTATAACGAGTATTATCTACCTTGTGCTAGGCGACATGTGTGCTGCCCTTATAGGGGTGGCATTTGGAGGTGATGCTTGTGTTGTTAAGATGGGACGCGAAGGCAATAAAAGTATGGAAGGGTCTGTCGCGATGTTTGTTGTGTGCATTGGTGTGGGTTACGTTGCATTTTGGTATATCCCAATGGCAGAATACCCTGTTGTTGTGTCGGCCTTTGTAGCAACTGTAGTAGAATTGTACGAGCCTCTTGGACTAAATGATAATATATCTATCCCTTTATGCACATCTTTGGCTTTGTCTTGGGCCTTTGAAAGAATAAAAAATTGCTAGTTGTATGAGTTTAAGTTTATATTTGTTGCACTCCGATCAAACGATACCACATCTTGACTTGACTTGACTTGACTAGACTAGACGTGGGAGAAGGAATGAGACGAGACCAAAGCAGGCCTGACTGCCTGACAAGCTCCTTCTACCCGACCGATATAAATATTTGTCGATCATGACGAGATGTAGTGTAGGCTGGACTAGACTCTGGCAGTCTGGATGGGAGAGGAGATGGCGATAACGTAGACTAGTTTGTAATGATTAATTCCTCTATAGTATATTATTAATTTATCAAGAATGATTAGAAATAAAATAATGTAGTTCAATATTAATTAAACACAAACGCGTACCTCTGGATGTTGTATTACTGTACCTTATAATTTAGAATATGAGTGGCTTCCCACTCATTTTTTTGGCGAGGGTGCGACATTCGACTTGATCGAAAAACCAGCCACTGCCAGCAACAATATGTATCGGCTTTGGGGGTACATTCTCGTAGTTGTAGCTATCGCTTGGCTCCCCAGTGAGCCAGCGTTAGCAAAAATGCTGCGGGAAAGAGATAGTTCACGTAAATTAGACGGTTATGTCGAGATGCTCGACACGACAGATTTGGTTGTCAAACCCGCTGCTATTGTAACCACTCCTGTTATTGCGGCGAAGAAGGAGGAGGGCGGTCTGGAGATGATGGAGCCTGTTGTAGATAAGCCCACTGTGATTGTTCCTACTCCTGCTGCTCCAGTTATCGCGGCGAAGAAGGAGGAGGGCGGTCTGGAGATGATGGAGCCTGTTGTCGATAGATCGGTAAAGGAAAAGCGCACGTCAAAGAGGCCAACTGTTCGCATGATGGAACACAGTGTGGATCTTGTTGCCGACAAGCCTTCTACTGAAGCATCTGAAGAGCTGATAGGAGGAGTCGAGATGACGGAGTCTGTTTCTAACGAACCTGCAAGAATATTTACGGGATGCGGAGGCTCTGAGTTCGGTTGCTGTGACGATGGAAAGACTGCAAAAGCAGATATGGTGGGTATAAATTGTGTAATAAATTTATCACCTACAAAAAAGGAAAAGGAAAAGGAAACAAAGGCAGGTGGGGTGATAATGATGGAGCCTGTTGCCGCCAAACCATTATTAGGTGGGTGCAAAGGTACTCAATTCGGTTGCTGTCCTGACCAAGAAACTACCAAAGCAGACATTACTGGTATTAATTGTATAAGTGCGCCCAAAGACGAAGAAGAGGAGACAAAGGGTGTTGTGGAGACGATACAACCTGTTGCTGATAAACCTACTGTAGTGTCCAAGCCTGCCTCTGATGAGAAAGCGGAAGATACAATTGAGATGATGACACCCGTTCATGCAGATTCTGAGAATAAGGATAAGAAAGAACCTGTTGAAGATTCTGCAGCAATTTTGGAGAAGGCGAAATCACAAAGAGAATCATATCAAGAGCTTCTTAAAAGGCAAGCTGAAGTCGCTGAAGCCGAGAAAGCACGAACTGAAGAGGCAAGAAAAGAGCAACGAGAAAGAAGCAAAGCAGCAGCGGATACTGAAGAAGCTGAGGTTGCAAGGTTGCGTGAAGCGAGTCTTCGACGGATAAAAGAGAAGGAAGAAAAAGATAAATTAGAAGCGGAAGAACTTCAAAAGAAACAAGAAGAAGCCCGAGCTGACAGAGAAAAGAGATTCCGAGAGCAAATTGAGATGCAAGAAAAAGCTGAGTTAGAGGAGATAAGAAAGAAGAAAGAAGAAGAAGATGAGAAAATTCGCTTACAAAAAGAGGCTCAAAAAGAAGCCGAAGAGGAGGAGATTCGACTTCGAGCTGAACAACATGCAGTAGAGGTGGAGGAACTGAAAAAGAGAAGGGAAGAAGAGGAAGCAGAAGAAGAAGAGATTCGAAAGAGGAGAGAAGAAGAACGCTCCGAATCTTTGATTCTAGAACAGGAGGCAGCTAAAAAAGCAAGGAACCCTGTTGTTGCTGAGTTAGCGGCACAGGAGCAGTTACGAGCTGACCGAGAAAGTGAGAAACAGGAAGAAGCAGAAAAACTTGACGCTTTGCGCGAAAAGCAACGCGAAGATGAGTTAGAAGCTCAACAAGAGCGTGAGAGACAAAATAATCAAAATAATAAGAATAATCCACGACAGTACAATGATGATGAGGTAGAAGATGGTTGGTTCGGTGGGGGACTCGGCGATTCTAACCCTGCACCAGCAATTGGTGGAGTATTTTTCGTTCTTGGTCTTCTTATATTCTACTGCTGCTTCTTCGCAAATGGCTCACCCAGTTCTCCAGACTCTGTGAAGTATACGCAAGTTCTGCGAGATGAGGAGGCCCAGGATAGGGATGTAGATATTGACGATTGGGATGACTGGGAAGACAAGAATGATAGTGGAGATGATTATGGTAATGGTACTACTACAAGTCACAGTAGGACTCATAGTAATGGATGTGATGACTTTGGTACTTCTACGCAGACTAGAGTAGAGAAAATTTCTAAAAATACTCTTTCGATTGGCGGCGCCGTAGGGAAAATTACCCCTCCGGAAAAACCTGCTCTTCTCTCCAAGTCACGCCCCACCCGAAGTAGCATGGGCAATGACAGTAGCATCACCTCCCCGGCACCGAAAAAGCCGATTGCTCGCATTGCAAAGCCTTCTGGGGGAGGGGCGGATGATCTATTCGCTTCTATTGGCATTGAAGCAAAACCGAAGTTTTAATTATAATGGTAGTTCAACCTGTGAGTTATTGTGAATAGTGAGTATATGCATTTTCTTTCTTTTATCATTTTCTTTTCACAATGTAATTCACAACCCGATTATTATACAACATCATATATCTAGCTTATAAATATTACGAAGTACATGAACAATACAATTCTATTCGCTAAATAAATAATACGAAGTATATTTAGGAGATTATTCCTTTTTAGTTATAAAAGTCTTGAGATCACATAATAATTGCAATCTTAAAGTATCCTCGAGACTGTCAAAAGTCGGATTAGTTCCTGAAGATACATGCGAAAATCGCCGAGGAAGAAATGCCAGCATCAGAAAGAAAACCTTGCGAGACAAGAGGTCAGCCGTCTTTACATCGTCATTGCGGCTACGGCCGTGGCCTTGCTGTTTGCCGTGATCTTTAGAGGCCTTCTTTTTCACACAAGGTGTAACAAATACAGACATATACCGTTCCATTAACCTCCATACATTAGCAGTATGAGGGAGCTTGCCACATGTAGGTAGGTCCTGATTGATTTCACCTGAAAGCCTCGCCATGGTGTGTATACCTAGGAGCCAGCAGTCGACTAATGCATAGCACATGGATGCATGACATGATAGAATAGTAGCAACGTCTTCTAAAAGTACAGACCTCACTGCGGGTGATACAGAGCGAGACTGATAAGTCCTGGTCAAAGAGTCACCCCAAGAGATGAGACATTCCCCACAAGAAGCAGGGCGGAAGGAGCTGGATATAGCGATACCTTGAGACATGATATACAAGGCATCCCCTTTCTTTTCACTGCCATCGTCCCACCGACTGTTCAAAGTGCGCACCATGAAAACATAGTCCAAGAGCAAGCCGAGCACTTGATACGAAAGAAGAGCATTAGCACTGGGGATTTTCGGTACAGATACATGTAAAGGGAATGAAAACGCGCTTGTTGTTGCTGTTGCTGTTGTTGTAGTTGATGGTGTTGTTGTGTTCGGGGGTAGTTGAGATAAATATGTCACAATACCACGAAGGGCGTCTACTTCAGACACGAATCTTTCCCATTGATCTTCTATCCGTACATGAACACTCTCAACATCCCCTTCATGTCCTTCACTATCGCCAAATAGAGGCTTCGATCCAGGTTCAGGTTCAGGTTCAGGTTCAGAGGCCATGGTGGTCCCAGCTCCTACTCTACTAAGTAGCGAGCTAGGGGTCCACCATGGACAATGAACATGGACGTATCGATCGAGCACACCTGATTGAACCATTCTACGTAGTAGCAATCTCTCATCAGGGGCCAGTTTACTCACATCGAAGTCGTTATCATACAATTTCGATGCAATTGCATCTAGTCGCTGTCTTTTACCTTCCTCATCCCTCTCCTCCTCTTTGTCCTTGCCATCAAAGTCAGCCACAAAAACACCACCACCATCATCACTACTACTACTAACCATTGATTCTGCTCCTGCTTTCCTCTCCAATTCAAGAACACTTCTCACCTTGTCTCTGCAAAATTCTTCATTACAGTCTGCATTATGATTCTGGAAACAACTCAGCGAGCAGTACCCCATGAAGCAACGTGGACATGAATAGCGGGCTGTTTTTGCCGCACACACCAAGCATACACGTGGTGACGGTGATAAACTACTGCTATCAACACTTGTACCAGCTCCTAATGCAATTGATGGATTCAGTGAAATCGCTACCTTTCCTAAGCTCAATCGCTTCAAATTAAGTTCAAGTTGAGCCATATCTTAAACTCATAGCAGATTCAAAGCTTAAAAAGAGGAAATAGCGAGAATATCGACGTACACAGCCATTTATTGCTGAAAATAATTCCTGAGTTCCATGGAGTTCAATGCCTTGGAATGCCTGGAATGACTGAATGAGTTCCATAGTTGAGCTTTACCTTTTCCTCGGCCCTCGTACGATCGACACCTTTTCATCGACGCTGCTAACGCGATGATTCTATTTCTAGTTTTATTTTTGTTCTTCTTTGTAGATGGCTTCGAAGTCGAACAACTACCAGAGCAAGCAGGTTTGCGCCTCGCTTTCATGCACATTCCCAAAACAGGTGGGACATATCTTAATGCTGCTATACCACAGGTTCTAGGAGTACCAAGTTGCAACATTAAGTACAATGTGCCCACACATCATCACGATTTGAAATTATTGAGTCACAAAATCGAAAATGCGATTAAAGGAGCTGACAAAAAGATCTTCGGCGGAGGATCCCATCTCTCTACCTCTTGTAATTTCCTGACTGAAGAACTGGAGCTATTCCATTTGAATACAATGCTGAAAAGCATGGGTTATATTCAAGTGGATATGACTAGGAATCATTCCATCTCCTCAATGAATGAAAGATCCGTATTAATGATGTCTTCTTTTAGAGATCCTTACTCTCATTTCTTCTCAGCATTCGAGCACGCAAAATTATATTCAACAAATCGTAACAAAAATGACCCCCTAGGCATATTTATCGATGATAACATCCATAATGCCAAATCACATAAAAAAACTGATTCTTGGCACTCTCAGATGAGTGACATTCAATCGAAGTGGATGCTGTCAAAAAATGGAGATAGTAACGACGCCAATAAACTTACGAATAAGCACGCAAATGTCAAGGAGAGTGTAGCTAACATGAAAAAGCTGTTCTGGTTCTCTATTGAGTATGATATTAGACTGTCCTTTGCTTTATTACAATGTCAAGTCTTTGGCAAATTAAAACCTGAACTACTTCCCAAGCCAGAAAATGCGACTTATCTAAACTCAGGTACAAAGCCTCAATATAACTACAAGCTGAGCAAAGAGAAGTTGAAGCAGATCAGTGACCTCACATACGTGGATCAGCGGTTCTTTGAGCAGGTTTGCGCCGAGTTCTGGCGACGGGTTGATGTCTATGGCGCTTGCCTTGCTCCTGTCTTAGATAGCTATGAACCCAGTCCTGTGTACGGGTACGGGCGGAGTAGGAGGGTTATGAGGGGAAGAAGGAGGAGAACTGCAGCAATGACCATGACCAAGATGACGACTTCAATCTAAGCTAACAGAGTATCAAATCAAAGGGACTCTTTTATCAATTTCTCACTCGGTGAACACCATGCCCCCATCTTCGCAGCATCCAAGAAGCAACTGTTCATTTCGATAAGCTCTGCAGAAGCCGAACTAATAGCCATGTTTATATGTGCAGCAAGAATCCGTTCGCAAGGTTGTTCGGTACAGCATGGTATATTGTTGTTATTTTATACTTCGCACGATATTTTTTACAGTATTACTTAATTAACGCGCATACGTGATCCGTGGGTTTCCCTGGTTTTATTTTTTATACTTACTGATCCCCCCGGGGAACCACTCTGACTCTGACGTATAAAAAAATAGTCGAAGCGTGCAGTGACTCAAAAAATGGCTTTTACTAGCAGACTTTCAAATCGGGCATTACGTACAGTCCCCAATCGCTTCTTCCGTAGCTTTAGTACAGGTACATCAAAGTCCGGTGCATCAAACGACGGTGAAAAAGTGGATCAAGTTGAGCAACCCTATGAACGACTTGGTATCAGTGAGGAGTACTGGAACCGTCCTGGTGTATGGGATGACAAGCATCTCGGTACCTTACAGTCAGCTAACAAGGCGTGGGCTGATAGATTGCGCTCAGATGGTTTCTTTGACAAGGATAAAATGCAAGGACATGCTCCTAAGATTTTATGGATTGGTTGTAGTGATGCTCGCGTTCCTGCCAATGAAATGATTGGAGAGCCTCCAGGTAATGTCTTTGTTCACCGCAATATAGCGAACCAAGTGGTAAATATCGACTTTAACTGTATGTCGGTGATACAATATGCTGTTGAAGTTTTGCAAGTAAAGCATATTATTGTTTGCGGTCACTATGACTGTGGTGGTATTAAGGCCGCGCTCGTTAACTCAGATCACAGTGCTCCATTAGAGAACTGGCTGCGTAATATTAGAGACATCCATCAGATGCATTTCGCGGAGCTATCCGCCATCAAGGATTTGACCCAAAGACAGCGACGATTGGTTGAAATTAGTACTGTTGAACAATGTCTCAATATATTCAAGACTGCGGCGGTACAGAGGCAACGTGTGGCATCTCACTTAGAATCACAGAAGCCTGGTTCAAAAATTAAATTTGCTGCTCCAGCTGTTCATGCATTCGTTTACGATCCTGACACCGGTGGTCTGAAAAAACTGGCAGTCGATTTTAAGACATACATGCGTCAATATAGTGATGTTTTTAACCTATATCGAGTGAATAGCGGTGACCATAAGAGCGAATCGCCTATTTTGGATGAGGATATGGAAGGCACTGAAGAATGGAAGTTCACCAGAGATAGATAATAGTTAAGAGAAGCGAAGAGGAATTGATGTATGGTAGTAGTAGTTCTTTTCATTCATCCATCATTACGATCTCCGCACCACACAAAAAAAAGTAGGTATTAATGAATACTAAGTAGATAAGTAGATAAATAAATAAATATATTGAAGTACTTCGTACATTATTAAAAATTAAATAATTTGTCTGTACTGATACTTCTGATATTACAAAATCAGTTTTATCATTTGATTATTTTGAGAAGGCAAATGGTCAAGTAAAGCAAAAAACACATACTGGCATGCTGGTGGTTTGGATCCCCCAGTTTCTGGCTGTCAATCATGTATCAGTTTTCCTATAAAATTTGTTATACCCAGAAACTGCACCATCAACCACCGCTGGGTTATTACCATGGCTAGCCCTAGAGCACGACTTCAAGAAGCACGTTCCAGATACAGTATATACAAATGCTTTACACAAAGGCGTAGAAGAGCATAATTTACAACAAGTTGCTGGACCAGTTGCCCCTCCTTTTACTGTAAGATCACAACTTCCAAGAAATAGATCAGTGTCCATTTTATATCCGTACTGAGCACACTCGGGGGTATCCCTCCACTCACTCATGCGATCATTAGTATCCGTCCAGTAAACAAATGTCCCAAATAACTTCTTTTGCAAAGCAGCATGACGATCGTATTGATGAACTACGGCAGACAATTCACCGCGTTTATTAAAAACAGCGAAATTTTTGACTTCCGCAACTTTAGCTTGCATATTAGCGACTGGCCCATCAGCTTGACCAATGACACGTAAACCGTCAATTAAACGCAAATGAACAAGTACATTATGCACTCCTTGATCCACCCCATTTCGTTCACACTGAGGGAAGTTATGACTTGGAAACCCTTTCCCAAGACTATTTCCCTTAGTAATATCACTCATTTTCTTCAAGTATGGCAACACAGAATCGATGGTTCCCGCAGAGAAACCAGAACAAATTATTTGCTCATTACCAAATGTAGTGACCGTGCTTTGTCCAAAACAATCTCGAATCCACCCCGAGTTCCAACCACATTCCGATATCTTCTTTGATTCTACACCGCGAAATGCCAGAAAGATTGACGCACCAGGTTTATACACAGGAAGGATACTAAAAGGATCTTTCTGAAACATTGAATCACGAACATCTATCATCCAAACCCGACCGTATTTACCAATAATATTAGGTCGTTGGAAAAAATCGTACATCATGGACCATCTAAGAGTAGAAGCATGGTAATTTCTCATTAATGTCGATTGTGACGAAATATCAAACTCCTCCAGGGTAATAGCATATACTCCCGCAATCTCTAGTACACGAGGGCTCACAGGTCGATTGATAAATATAACTGCATCGGCTTGAGAAACGCCTCTCAATGTAGCACAAAATACAACGAAGTTCTTTGGATCTATGTTCATTGCCATCCCCACCACTACATCCTTTTTCTGTTGTGCCGATGATGAGATATGATCAAGTTCAACAGGATTCACTAGATTACCGGTAGTAGGTTGTAGAGCAGTGCCGCGTAAATAATCCTTATCCTCTGGCCTATTATATTCATTATTCCCATTCATAATAGAGTCCGATGGGTTAATAATGTGCTGCGAAGATAAGCTCTCAGGAGAAACAACACGGACCACAGCATGAGAGTACTTCCAGTATAATAACAAAATAGTGTACAAGATGACAATTATTACATAGCAGACCAAATCGCTACAGCTGTCGCATTTGCTGGTTGTACCCTTGACTCTTTTCCTCAACGAACGCAGGGATTGCATTTCAAGGTTTATTTACTAAACCTTTGAGTACCGTTCACTCAATTAGAAGGAGGAGATAATGAGCTTACTTGCAAAAGGGTATCGTTCAACCGATTAGAACAAAATGCAGGTGAAGTCCACAATAGGCGGAAAAGTCTTAAAAGTTCAAAGTTCTGTGTTGATTCACCTCTAGCCATCCAAAGAAAAAGCCATGGAAGCCAGGCAAGAATTACCAATTTTAATAAAGGATTCGAATCGGGTGAACGATACTCTTTTACAAGTAAGCTCATTAACTCTCCCTTCGAATCGAGTGAACGGTACTCAAAGGCGATTTATTAAACCATTACTTCTCTATAATTCGAGGGAAATTTACGTGCAAGGATGAGATTGTGTATTCAACGAGTCAAGAGTGCATCTGTGACAGTAGATGGTAGTATCACAGGCCAAATTGGTAAGGGACTTGTAGTTCTTATAGGAGTAGGAGATGTAGATACATTTGAGATTCAAGTGGAAGGAGAGGAAGGGGAAAAAACAGGTGTAGACCCTGCAGTCTTGGTTAAATGGGCATGTGATCGAATTCTTGATATAAAGTTTTGGGAGAATGAAGAAGGTAAGCCATGGAAGATGAGTGTGACTTCTCTTAATTTAGATGTATTGCTTGTATCGCAATTTACTTTATTTACTATAGTGAAGAGGAACAAAGCCCTCGATTTCCACAGAGCAATGCCACCAGGCCCGGCTGAGGTAATGTATAACATGATAGTTGCTGAGATGCAAAGGAGAATAGGTCCTGATCGAACCCAAACCGGTGTATTTGGTGCGATGATGGATGTACAATTAGTCAATGATGGCCCGGTGACGGTCAATATCGACTCCACCGAAAAATAAATACGAAGTAAAATATGCTAATTCTTTTTTATGGCCGTTATAAATAATCTCTATATTATATATATAGCAGCGTAGATAAACCGGATTGGGGGAAAAGGACATGAAGTGTTAAAGTAAGTATGTTAAATTAGGTAAAAAATAATATACCGTATGTAAAATAAACCCTATTAAAACTAAACTTCTAAAGTCCGCAAAACAGGAGGCGCGAGAGGATTAGAGGTAAAGACCAACTCCTTATTATGGAACTTCCGCGCACTGGAGCGGTGAGCGACGCTAATGACAGTATCAAATGTCGCTTCCAGTGTGGTGTAAACGATTTGCTCCAATTCCTCATCCAAAGAACTTGTTGCTTCGTCGAGAACGACCACCACAGGTGAGGGGTCGCATAAGAGTAGCCTGCATATCTCCAGTCGCTGCTTCTCTCCGGGTGACAAACGGGAAGGCCAGTCTATATAACTAGCCCTACTACCACCACCACCACTACTACTACTACTACTACTACCACTACTACTACTACCACTACTACTACTACTACTACTACTACTACTACTACTACTACTTTTAGAACCGACTGCACCCGCAGCAGGTAGATATGGTCCTGCTACTTTTAACAAATGATCCAAACGGAACCGTTTTAACACGGCCTGAGCACGCGGTTCAAAACCAATACCACCAGCACTAGTAGTGGCACTAGTAGCAGGAGAGTATTGGCCTTGCCTTGGGTACCACAAGTTGTCTAGGAGAGTTCCAGGGAAACAATAAGGCACTTGCGGGACAAACCATAGACTATAAGGGTGAGCCCTAGCCCTACTCGCAATGCGTATACTACTACTAACGTTAAAGGATGCACTACGATCACTACCTTTAACACTTAGGCCACCCAGATAGCATAATAAAGTAGTTTTACCGCTGCCAGAAGGCCCCGTAATCAGTAATTTATCACCCTTGCCGACAGAGAAGCTTACACTACTTTGTAGGCGAAATGAATCACAGGGATCCGCGCTGCGACTGTACACATCCAAGCACTTTGTCTCTATAAGTACACTCGGATCCTCGGGGTTTTTAGCTACTATTAATTCCTCAGTCTCACCTTCCCTTAAAATGTCTATAAAAGAGAGATGGAATGGTGAAGAAGTACTGGAATCTTCTGAGGTATTAATATAAATAGTGTCAGGAGTACTTTCACCAACTTGATGATCACTTATAGAAGAATCTGATTTCCCAATACCACCACCAGCACCAGCAACACTAGAGAGCGCTTGGTAATCACTAGTAACTTTCGTTTTACAATCACCACATAATTGACTTTCATGGCAAGTCGGTTGACAGAGTAACTTGTTTTTCTGTCTCGCAAACATTCTTTGCATAGCCCTCAGGCGAGTATTACCGCCCCTTAAAGCTTCTAACAAGTACCCAGCACGATTTTTACCACAATCACCGCTAGTTGTATCAAAATTATTACTGTCCCTATCCCCAGAATCACGCCAAGGTAAATACTTCGACTGTTCATTGGCTCCGGGACATTCGTATTCTACAAGTTCTGCAGATCGACCCGCTAATCCAAGAACATCCGTAAGAGTCTCTAGATTAGTCAAAGTGCGAGTAAAAGCACTGATAAGATATAAACACGCATAACTACCACGAGCGACGATACTACTAATGTGAGAATCATCATCGGTATCAGCTTCTTTTGTAATGTACAACATTGAAAATCCAATCACAGCATAATTAACAACACCACCGAAATAAGAGAACCAATTCACAACAAGATACAAAAGAAGATGCCAGTTTGTAATATCCCACTTATTGTCTAATAATCCTTGGAGAGTGCGGGTAGCATTGGCACTCTCGTATTTTGATCCACGAAGAAGAGATATGGAGTCAAGAAACTTCGTGTAACGTTCTAAATGCGAACGATAATTGCCTTCGAAGGATTCTTGTTTATATACAAGAGGCACAAGTATTCTCGAGATCAAGTAAGTAGCAAATGCACCTAGTGTCCAATATACGTAACATGCGAGAGGAACAATCCAGGAAAATATTCCCCACAGGTATTGCGTATAATAAACAATTAAAAAGGGAATAGCAACGCTATTTGCCACAAGCACAGCTGCTTGAGATGTTAATCTATCAGTATCTTGAGTGATGCGTTGCTCTGGAGTATCTATTTTGCTATTGCCGATATCTGCTTTCGATTTTATTGAAGTGAAATCGAAGGATTTCTTCACATCTTTATCTTTAGTGGCACTCTCGAAGCTCTCTCCTTCCCCTCTATTTTTATCATTACCGCCTCCATTATTGCATTTATTGTTACTATTGCTCCTTGGATCACGCATGTAGAGTACCTGGAGCGTATTGACCAGCCTCTCACGCCATTGCAGAGCGCAAGCCTCACTAGCCCACTGTTGTATGGAATAGAGTATACTAATTAATGTTACCACTAATAGAGCTTTATATAACACTCGTAGAAAGCCTTCCTTATCGTTCTCAGTCAAAGTTGTGTAGAAGCCACCCAGTATATCCATTAAGCTTATCGATGCGATTTCAAAACCCAAAGAACTGCATATAAGTAACACAAGCCAAATCCAATTCCCACCATTGAACAATCGATATTTGATGCATATCCGACTGCAAAGAATTGCAGAATCTAAGCGAGATAGAGATGACATATCAACTAACTAATTAAAAAACATACTTGAAAACGCATTCATGTATGTAGACTGCAATCAAGCGATTACCATTCCAAGTCAGGTCTACCCCCATGGAATCCATGGGAATCCACCTCCTGGACCTTGGAATCCATGGGAATCATCCTGGGGTCCACCAAGGATAAAAAGCTTAATAGCGTGTCCAGTCCACCGTTGAATCGAATTTAGAGGGGATAAGGGTGATGAGTGATTCTTTGTTGTTTGAACAAGCCAGAGCAGCTGTATTAGATACCTTTTTAACCGGTGTTTCCATCAAGTCGCTTGAACGCTTTGGCATCGGTCATATTAATGCCACTTTCAAGGTTGTTGTTGTATCATCAACAGCAGATAAGGTAGATAAATCATATCTGCTCCAGCGAGTGAATGATGAAGTCTTTCGCAATGTGGAGGGCCTTCATAACAATATAGAGATCATCTGTGAGCACATTGCAAAGAAACTTTTAGTTTTAGAAAGCAGCAGTAGTAGCAGTAGCAGTAGTAGCAGCAGTAGCAGCAGTAGCAGCAGTAGTCTGCTTCGACTAGTATCTTTTCCAACAAGCGAAGGGAATATAAGCCATTGGGTAAGAGATACAAGTGGCAATGTATGGAGAATGTACCATTTCATTGAGGGAGAGTCATTTGATGGAATTTCTACCGTCGAAGATGCACGAGTCGTCGGTGCAGCATTTGGTAATTTTACTTTCTTGCTTGATGATTTAGATATTTCGCATATCAAGGATACTATTCCAGATTTTCACAATACACCTTGGAGGCTGCAACAATTCGAGACTAGTATAGCAAATAATGATCATGATCGTATGCGTCTATGCCATGATGATGTGAAATTCCTTATGGATCGTAAGAAGTATGCTCCTTTAATTACATCAAAATTAGATGCTGGCTCAATTCCATTACGGGTCGTGCATAACGATGCCAAATGTTCTAATATCTTATTAGGAAATAAAAATATTGTTTCAGGTAAATACGAATGGGCCACAGTGGTTGATTTGGATACAGTAATGCCAGGTTCTCTTTTGTATGATTTTGGCGATATTATACGTTCGAATTGCTCAGGAGGATGCGCTGAGGATGAAATTGACGCGAGAAAGGTGAAATTTGACTTCAATATGTTTTCACATTTAATGGAATCTTTCCTTGACGCTTGCATTGCTATCACTACACCACTCGAGGTGGAGCTTTTGCACATGGCTGGGTTTGTTATTACATATGAGCAAGCCTTGAGGTTTCTAGGGGATTTTCTTGCTGGCGATGTATACTACAAGCTTGCTCCTGATAGCAATTCACAACTCAATCTGGTTCGTGCTCGGACGCAGATAGCCCTGCTGAGGTCTATGGAACGTAGTTTGGATCAGATGCAAGGCGCTGTGCGACGTAAAGCCGATGCATTGACTTCTGTGAAAATGGAGACAAAGGAGGTTTAAATTAAAAATCCGAAAGTGTACATAGATTATTTATTACTTCGATTTACCTAAAAAAATAATGCCTTCGTACTTGTGTTTGTGACAAATTTGTACTTCGAATTTATGCAAAAATACGATGTGGCGAAGAAGTGCACGAGCCTTTTTCCAACACATAAACCAATTACGGTACAAGGCTGTAGAGGGGAAATAAAAGATAGATACTATTACCACGACTTAATATTTAAAATCAAAAATTTTACTTCTAAGTACTTATGTTACCCTTTTAATTAGCGATATACATGAGTATTAGAATAAAAAATCCCCCTACTGAACTACGGCTATATGAAATTTTATCGATTTAAATCCACCCTACTGTCCTCAATCCTTCCTCATTCGCTCAGATGCACGCACCACATGCTTCACTTGGCCAGTCTCCGTGACTTATTAACTTAAAGTCGCTTATCCCAACTCAGCTATTGGCGCCTCTTCCATCCATAAGTTGTGCATAAAGTCGTACAGTTCTGCACTTACACTGACCTTATACGGTGTAGGGTTAACAGGACGAAGATGATCAGGGCGCATCTTTTCGACTTGTTCCATCAAATAGACACGAGTTTCATCAAGAGATTTAACTTCACCAATCATTTCCTTATCCCATACCTTGACCAGTAAACTCTCCACTTTCGCGGGGACAACATAAGCGCGTGTCTTCTCCTCAAAAGGATGACGGCACAAGATGCGCTGTCCAGGCTGAGGAACTGGCTCAGTATCTCTTTGAATAATATCCAAAATAGGCGTCCCTGTAGTACTAAATAAGCGATAAATGCACTTTTTACAAGGAATGGTCATTTTTGCGACTTCCTGAGACAGCTTGATACGAGGAAGCTCATTGATCTCGACTAATTTATAGACGCAACCCAGGGCCGGCTGTGCCTGGCATGTCACTAAATGAGTACCAATACCAAATGCATTGATTTCATGCCCCTGGCGCTCCAACTCGAGTAAGATTTGCTCGTTAATATCATTCGAAGCGACGATGGTACAAGCTGAGAAGAGATCCACGCCTATTAGTGCATCGGCAGCACGAAACATGCGACGGACTTCCTTAGATAGATAAGCAAGATCACCACTATCTAAACGAATACCGATGGGCTTATAACCGAGGTCATTAAGAGCAAGACCAACTGCAAGGAAGTTCCTACACCCGCTTTGTAGAGTGTCAAATGTGTCAATAAGAGCCAAAAAACCCTTTGGAAAGGACTGCGCATACGCGATAAATGCTGCAAGTTCACCATCATTTGCGGATTCAAATCCTAATAGCTTTCTCTTCGCGAGACATAAGTCAACGAAATCAATTGCAGCTGAACCATCAGATGGAAGAGGGAGCATTCGATTCTTAATCTCTGTCAAAGAACTGTAACACATCACAAAAGCATGAGCGTGTGTACCCTTGCACTCAATATCAGTAAGTTTGGCAGCAAGTACATTCGAAGTACCATTAAAACCACCCAAATAAGCATATTTAGATGCTGAAAACCCACCATCTGGTCCTTGTGCTCTTCGTAAACCAAACTCGAGAAGTTGATAATCAGCTCCTGCCGCAAGTCGCATACGTGCTGCATTGGTAGCAACTAGCGATGGGTAATTGATAAGATTGAGACATACTGTCTCGAGGAGCTGTCCAACTGCTAGTGGGCCTTCAATGCGAAGTAATGGTTCTTTGGCGAATACGATGGAACCTTCTTTCTGTGCATAAATAGTCATTTCGGAGCAATCCAAAGAGGCAAGATAAGTAAAAAATTCATCTTCACAGCTGGGCATCAATTTCTCTTTCAAGAAGGTAATATCTTCAGCTGTGAACGTGAATGTACTCAATAGACCAAGAACTTCATTAAGGCCCGCAAAAACAGTAAACTCGCCCTTAAAAGGATTTTTACGGAAGAACAAATCAAAGACAGCATGATCATTATGTCTGCCTTGCTTCCAGTATGCATAGGTCATAGACAATTGATACATATCCGTAAGCATAGGGCTAACCATTGAATTCGTAGGCCCTTTCTTGGCACTCTCAGCCGTGTACGACACACTAGACTTTCTCTGCTGGCCGGAACCGTTACTTCCCATTCGTGGGATTCCACTTGAAACGTCGAAACCACTCATTCTTTTCAAGTAGACGAAGGTTCAATTCCTCAAAACAACCAGCCAATCCTGCGACCGCCGGTTTTTTGTAGCCTTCCTCATTTCCTCAACATTTTATTGCGCGACTCCGACTCCACTCTGATCGACCGACACTAGCTACAAAAACGAGACAAAATGAACGCGGGTAAAATAAGAAAGACAGGGCATTTTCTCTAGAATGGATTTTCAAAATCGAGTAGGGAGCAGAACAGGAGGTGGAGGGTTGCTCTCTGGTTCTCAGAGTGATGTAGCACGGAAGGAAAGGTTGCGGCAATTGGCAATGGAGACGATGGATATTTCCAAGGACCCTTATTTTCTACGTAATCATATGGGTCAGCTTGAATGTAAACTGTGCTTAACTTTGCATTCTAGTGAAGCGAATTACATGGCACATACGCAGGGTAAACGTCATCAGATGGGAATAGCGAAAAGAGCACATATGGAGGAAAAGAGTACTACTGCTGCTACTAATGCTGCCCAGAAAGCAGCTCTGGTGAGAACACGGCAAGCAAAGCATGTGATTCGTATAGGCCGACCTGCATATAAAATCACAAAAGCGCGAGATATGATGACTGGTCAAAAAGCTTTGACTTTTATTATCGATTATCCCGATGCTGATAGTGGGGTGCAACCTAGACATCGCTTTATGTCCACTTTTGAGCAAAAAATAGAACCTACTGATCGTAGATATCAATATCTTATTGTGGCATGCAATCCATATGAAAACGTCGCTTTCAAAATCCCATCCACTCCCATTGATAGAAGAGAAGGGCAATTTTATACATCATGGGATGATGAAGGAAAGGTGTTTAAAATACGACTGGCCTTCGAAGTGAAACCTGAACCTCCAGAACAGATTTATTAATATTGTAAATATTTTATTATCGGTAGGATTTATTATTATTACGAACTATTTTATTATTACCTTCGTACCTTCTGTAATTATTTGGTTGTTAATAAAAAAAAGATAAAAAACGTTTAAATACATACCATAGAAGCAGTTACAGTATTGAAGTATAAAGTAATGTATGATGTTGAATTATTATGTATATGATTCCAGACCAAATAAAAATATTAAAAGTACAATTAAATAAAGAGTCATACTTCATCTAACACACACATCCAGCACCAGTACCACTAACAGCACCACGGCACATCTACAACTACTTGGCATATTGATATAATACTACCACTACTCTAAATGCTCGATACCGGTAGAGAGAGGGTCTGCGGTAGTTTGTTCGATAGGTATAAATAAGAAATCAAAGGAACGAAAAGCGCAACAATGACATTTGTATTCGCGAATAATAGTAAAATATCCTTATTCCTGAGAGTCGTCTCGCCAGAAACGATAGTACTCAAGCCTATGCTTAAGATACCCGGGATACTTCGAAGGTCATGAGTCGATAGCATTCTAGCCACTAGAGTAGCTACAATGTGAAGTGAACTCACTAGTGCGGCCATTATACCTATAAAACTAATGGTTATCGCCATTCGTAAATTGGAACGGTATAGGGGTACCACTTTAAGGGGCTCTATTTGAACTAATGCGATTTTGCGACTTACACGAGATATATTCAAAGCTGTCATACAATTCAAAAATGAAAGAAATGTAGCTGCTAGAGTGAATAAATACATAGGGGACATAGGCACCAAAGAATTCAAAAACAAAGAGGAAACAGAAGAAGATGAAAGAGAAGAAGGAGGAGGAGGAACAGAAGAAGAAAGCTGACCGCTTCCTTGTCTAGCATAAATCTGCATTATTATGAGGAGAGTGGAAGCAAGAAAGGTCAAACTGAACTGCGTCCAGCGTGTTGGCGCAGATATTGCTCGAACTAGTCTATTAAATCTGATGACTTCCTTTGGAGTAGAAGGAATCAACGAGCCTATTTCCTTGATTGAATTTGAAGGACTCATTCCCATTTTCCCATCCGAAGAATCACTACCGCCACTACCACTACCACCACTACTACTACTAGTGGAGCCACGCGACCAAGCAGCAACTCGAGTACCTCCTTTCGTGATCCCTTGTATAGGCTTTAACATTACACCACGAATACTGAACGAGCTTACTGGAATATATGCACCAACAGTACATATTAATAACAAAAATACCGACAATGAAAGCATTTCAAGGTCAATAAACCTGGTTTCTTCATTCTTTTTTTGACGACAACAGCAAACACGCATCACAGTAAGAGAAGTCTGACAACTACGACCGATAACACGTGACAATGAATCCGAAAGTCTCCTTTCCGTAGGAGTGTTGTCAAAGTCCAAAGACTAAAGTAGTTACTAAAGTTAAAAGTATAAGTTTTCCTTTATTCAAACAAATAAATTAACCTCTTAATAATAACCTTAATTTTTTACTACGAAGTACTACTTTAGCAGCTAAGCTTCATCATTCTCTCCCAGCTCTAGTGACCACGTCACCCGACTCCCCGTCCCTGACTTCCTTGCCTCTTCTACTACTACTGGCTCCTCCTCTTCCTCTTCTTCTTCTACTACATTTCCCCAAAGCATAGCCAATGAAGACCGAGGTGGAGCAGGAGCAGGAGCTGGAGATACAGGTGGGGATGTCAAAAGGTCATCGATTGACATTTTAGTGTGTTCCGTTGAACTGCTCTTACTCTTGAGAGCGCTCTTGGGAGTAAATGGCTCATGCGTCGAAGGCTTAGGTTGTAGTAGCAAATCCAATCCATCCTCACTCTCACCTTCAATTTCATCGTCGCTATCTTGTTGCTGTGTTGGTGGTTGGTGTACATAATCGGGTATTGAATATGGTTGCTCTTGTTCTTGCTCTGGTTCGATTGGCAATTGAAGATTCTCAGAAGATTCCTTTTTCCTACCCATCAACCACCGTCCAGCGGCACTGAAAGCTTTCGCAACAGAGCTTCGTCTTGCAGGTTTTCGGTTTTCTCCACCATCGGTTTGAGCTTCATTTGCCTTAGCCTTGAGTAACAAACGCTTTTGCTTCTCCTCTTCCAGCTTCTTCTCCATCTTAACACGCTCTATCTGTAGTCTCTGTTTCTGTTCTTCCCGTTCCTTCGCTTTAGTTTGTAAGACCCTCGGGTTTTGTAATGCTGTCATTTTCCCGCGACTTACATGCTTCAATACAGCTACAATAGGACATCTACCACCATTATCGAATTTATTTGCTACAGCCATTTCTACACTGACAATATCCATAGGGTGACATGTTGGTAATATTTCCATTAAAGCCTGTTTAAGACTGAAATTATTCATCATGGAGCCGTAACCTATAACGGCATGTGCCATTAGAGTTAATGCAAACATTTCCGGCTTTTCATCGTATGCAGCTTCAAATGGAGACTTCTTCTCTGGAGTTGGTTTACTTAAAGGCTTATAAGGGGTGGATCTAATAACAGATGTTTGAAGATCAAGATGCCTTAATTGACTACCAGTGCTGTCACCACGGAATGATCGTAGTCGATCTGTCTCCTTGGAGGTTGTTTCTTCCATGACTCTTCTTTTTCGAAGAGCATCGAATGCTTTCAGTGACTCCTGTACTTGCTTAGGACTTACAACAGACGATTTAGACATATTATCCAATTCATTTTGAATCAAAATCTCTTCAATATTGGGATAAGGGACTTCTGTCTCTACACAAGCATCGATATATTGTATATCTAAATCTTTCATGATTTTCTCCGTTTTTAAAGGGTTTCCATGTGAATCAATACCATCTTTCACTTTGGATGTAAGTAAATCTCGGGTAAAAGCTACAAAATCCTGAACAAGAACATTCACACCATCAGAAAATCGTAGTGATAATACTTGCAAATCCGCTTGTGTTAATAAAAGAGTCTTGGACCGAAGACGAGATATGAATACATGTCGGTCCATTGCTTTAATAATATCTCCCTTTTTATCAGATAAACGTGCTAGAATCGATTCTCTTCGAATACTCGTTAGTTCTTGTATCATACGCCCAAGGGCACCATTTAAATCCATTTCATGTACTTCCAAAGCTATATTGCCTTTATAGAAGTGTAACTCCTCTTGAGTACTCTTCAATTCCTCTTGGAGATGTTCAGTATGCCATTTCAGTGCTACGAATTTGCCCTCATAGCTCCGCTTCTCACTCTCTTCCAAAGACAGCATCTTCTTTAATACCTCATTCTTATATTTACACAGATTCAACTCTTTTAACAACGTTTCTGAATCGAACGGATCCGTCTTTGTCTCAGTAGCTGAAGCATCAGGTGATGGCATATTAACTTAATCACTACTATCGAATCAAAATGATGACATAAACCCGTATGGGCGTAAAAAGCATCTTTCACATCGGCTCGATTTACTCCCCCACGGAACCAAGAACCCAGAAAACCGAAACCACCATTTTGACAGCCCCCTCCATCATTTCAAAACCCGCATGGCTTTCTCAAGTTTTCGTCTGTGGAGGGCTTGAGAAAGGTTAGTATCTCGATAAAATGAGTGCTGAGGAGAATCAAATGGATGAGCGAGGCATTGAGTCTGCAAGGTGAGTTGAAAGTACTTCTATTGTATCCTTTTGTTTGAATTATGAAGGTGGGCGATTTAATCCCTCCTTTCTATCGTTCGATCATGCTTATATACTGACAATGACCCCATTATTCCTTATTTACCCAATACCAACTACATTAGATCCGCTTACATGTGGTTTAGTAAGTCTATGAGTTCCAAAATTCGAGATAATCTCATTGCAGAAGGGAAAGAGGCAGGCATTGCCTTTTTAGGGAAAGCTACTTCAGAAGCATGGAAAGGTTTATCTGACTCAGAACGCAAGAAGTACGATGATATGGCAGCTAAGGACAAAGCTCGCTATCTAGGTGAATGCGCCGTACGTGATGAAGAAGCACTCGCAGAACAAGAGGCTCGTCGCGCTAAAAATGCTATTACTGCTACTGATACTCGTATGCGCGGTACTACTCTTCAGTCCGCTGAAGCGTTGGCATTGAAGGAATCTGCCCCAAAACGCGCCCCACGCCAAATGTCTGAGAAGTTTATCGAAAAAAGAGATGAAGCAAGAGCAAAGAAAGCTACTGAAGAGAAGAACATACAAGATGGCCACGATGATATTAAGAAGAAGAAGAGCCAACAAGCAGAAGCTCGGCTTCAATTTCTTTTGAAACAGAGTGACCTCTTTGCACATTTCAGCGGTAAGGAAACAGAAACTACTACTTCCTCTTCATCTTCTAAATCCAAGGAGGCAATGTCTCCAGAAGGCCGACGTAGATCTCTCGCATCTAGTTCTTCAGTCGACGATATGCAAGAGGCCATTGCTGCAGATGAACAAATGGTACGCACTGATTACTTGTCTGTACAACCCGCTTCTATCACTGGTGGCCAGATGAAGCCCTATCAACTGGAGGGTCTTAACTGGATGATCAGTCTACAGAACAATGGTCTCAATGGCATTCTAGCTGATGAAATGGGTCTGGGTAAAACACTTCAGAGCATCTCACTACTAGCAGCAATGAAGCAACAACAAGACATATCTGGCCCTCATCTCATCGTTGTTCCTAAGAGTACTTTATCTAACTGGATGAAGGAATTTAAGCGCTGGTGTCCATCGTTAAGACCTATTAGCTTTCATGGAACTAAGGAGGATCGCGCTGAATTCGTTCAAGAAAAGCTTAAACCTCACGCAAAGCCACATGAACGTGACTGGGATGTGTGCGTGACTACTTATGAAATTTGTTCTCTTGAGAAGACTGCTCTTGTAAAATTCGCTTGGAAATACCTTGTTATTGATGAAGCTCATCGTATGAAGAATGAAGCATCCCAACTTGCTATTACACTTCGTATGATGAAGGTTGAACATCGTTTGTTACTGACCGGTACACCTCTTCAAAACAACCTCCATGAGATGTGGGCTCTTCTGAACTTCCTTTTACCGGATGTATTTTCAAGTTCAGAGCAGTTTGATGAGTGGTTCAACTTAGATGTGGATGATGCGGAAGCCAAGGAACGTATGATTGGTCAATTGCATAAGCTACTCCGCCCTTTCATGCTTCGTCGTATAAAGAAAGATGCGGATAAAGAACTACCTCCTAAATCTGAGACCATTTTATTCACAGGTATGAGTGCTGAGCAAAAGATACTGTACAAGAATATTCTTTTGCGTGATATTGATGCTGTGAATGGTGCTGTCACCTCAAAGAGCGAAGGATCCCGTACAGCTATCTTGAACATCGTTATGCAGCTCCGTAAGTGTTGTAACCACCCTTATTTATTCCCTGGCGTGGAAGATCGCACGAAAGACCCCCTTGCACCTCATCTATGGGAAACTTGTGGTAAAATGGTACTTTTGGATAAATTGCTGGGTCGACTAAAGAGTAGAGGGCACCGTGTTCTCATTTTCTCTCAAATGACCAAGATGCTTGATATTCTCGAAGATTACCTGTTTGGTCGGCAGTACAACTACTGCCGAATCGATGGTAATACGAATTATGAAGACCGCGAGGATCGAATTACTGCCTTTAATGCACCAAATAGTGAATTATTTATCTTCCTGCTATCCACTCGTGCCGGTGGTCTTGGCATAAACCTCCAGACCGCTGACACAGTTATTATCTATGATAGTGATTGGAATCCACAAGCCGATTTACAGGCCCAAGATAGGGCCCATCGTATTGGCCAGAAGAAGCCTGTTCAGGTCTTCCGTTTAGTGACAGAGGATACAGTGGAGGTGAAAGTGATTGAGCGTGCTCAGCAGAAGCTAAAGCTTGATGCGATGGTTGTGCAGCAAGGTCGTTTGCAGGATCAGGAGAAGAAGTTGAGCAAGGATGAGCTTCTTGAAACGATTCGATTTGGTGCTGATAAAATCTTTAGATCCAAGGAATCTGATATTTCAACTGATGATATTGATGCCATTCTTGATGCAAGTAAGAAGAGATCAGAGGAAATGGGTACAAAGTTGACTTTGGCTGACAAGGGTGATATGCTCGATTTCAAACTTGATGGTGGTATGGGAGCTCAAGAGTTTGAAGGTATTGATTATTCGGCGGCTGCTAAGAAGCAGCAAGCTGAAAATGCCTTTTTACCGATGGGTATGTTCATCGATCCCGGAAAGCGCGAGCGTAAGACAGTTGCTACTTACAGTGATAGCATGAAGAGCATGGTAGAGGAAGCTAATCTAGATAAGAAGCCCAAGATGCCAAGACATTTGCGCTTACCAAGGATGGAGGATTGGCAGTTTTTCGACAAAGACCGACTCACAGTTCTGCAAAATATGGAAATCACAATGTTTGATGAAATGATAGAAAAGGGTTTGACGTTAGTACCAGGACAAATAAGTAAATTTTCCATTTTGTCTCCTGAGCTACATGCAGAGAAAAATCTTTTGATTGAAGCTGCATTTGGAGATATGACTCGTGTGGAATTTAATAACTTTTTGAGAGCATGTGCAAAATACGGCAGGAATGATCTCTTTAAGATCTCAAAGGAGTTGAATCAATCCATCCAAGAGGTGAAGCAATATTCTACTGCATTCTGGGCGAAAGGTCCTACCAACTTTGCTGCATCTGATTGGGATCGATATACTAAACAAATCGAGAAGGGAGAGAAGAAACTCGAGGAGATTAGTCGACTTACGGATGCTACAGAGAAGTTGATTCGCCGCTTCGAAGATCCTTGGGAGCAACTCACTTTCAAGCATACAGGAACGCAAGGCCGTATTTTCAACAGCCTCGAGGACAGATATCTCTTATGTTTGACTCAATTACATGGATATGGCGCTTGGGACCGTATTCGTAATTCTATCCGCCGATGCGAAAAGTTCCGATTTGACTACTTTATTCAATCATGCTCTAGTGATGCTCTTGGTAAGAGGTGTGAACAACTCATGAAGGCCGCTGAGCGTGAGCTGGTGGAGCTTGAGCGTAAGGGTGGAGCGTCAATGATATCTTCATTTAACAATGCAAACATCCACGAAATGAACGTTAAGAAGGTATCTATCCTTTCTAAGCAGATTAACGACGAGGCTCGCCGACTTGCTGCTGCCAAAATTGAGCTCAAGACTGGTAAAGTCCCTACTTCTACTGCTATTACGTCTTACCTCAAAGGAAATGCTATTCTTAACCCTGCTGAGAAAGCTTTAGCGGCAGCAAAAGAAGCTGCTGGTGCTGCTGCTGCTGAGGCTGCTAGCTCGTTACTTAGCTCTATAACTGCTGCTACTAAGAAGACTAAGGCCACAGGCAAAGCCGCCGCCGAGCCTAAAGCCAAAAAGGTTAAAGCGGAGGGCGATTCTGAAGGTAAAGGTGGGGGTGCGTTGCTTAAACCTATTCCTGAAGAGCTCTTGCCTGCGCTTTATGCTATGGTAACTCAAATGCGCTCTTCAAGTTTGCCTCTCATAGTGCAAGCATTCGTACAAGCACACCCTGGAGTAAGTAAGCGTCAGACTGATATCAAACTTAAGGAAATTACTGTCAAAGTACCATTGTATGCTTTGGACCCCACTTCCACTTCCAAAATGACCGTTGTCGTGTTATCTGATAATGCACCGACTGACTTTCAGATTAAAGCGACAGGGGGTGGTGACTCGGACAAGAAAGTGAAAGCCGAGAAAGCTCCCAACAAAAGGAAGGCTGAAGATGCTAATGAAGTCGACAAGAAGAAGGCTAAAGGCGGTCCGAAGAAAATGACAGCTTTTGGCTTGTTCCGAAAAGACAATCGTGATGAAGTTTTGAAAATGTTTGAGGACTTGCCTGATGGGGATGAGAAGAATAACACCATGAAGGAGCAGTACATCTCTATGTGGGGGAAAATTACTCCTAAGCAAGAGGAAGCTCTTAAAACACGCGCTGATGCGTACAATGCAAACCTCGAAAAGAAGGCATCAGCTCAAAGTAGTAATCCGTCATCTCCAAGTGGAACTTCAACTTTTCACTAAACGAACGAACTCCAATGCAGAACAGAGCAGAGTAGATAAATGAGCGAGTGAGTGAGTGAGTGAGGGACAGATCGAGTGAATAGGAATGAAAAGATTTTCACTAGATTATATAAAATACACAAAAACATCACTTAATTAAACATTTACCAAAAGTAATCAAGTAATCATATTACACAATCATCACCTTTTTATATATGCCTAACCCATTCACCAATCATCGAAATTGGTGGAGCTGCTCGCTATCTGAGTTCGTTACGTCACTGTTCTTCACATCTACGAATGACGCCTTAGGACAAACTTCTCATCATCAACCATCACATGAGTCGCTGAATGCTTCGCCAGGGCATTGTCCGAAAGGTACTTCGATCATGTGAGGAGGCATTCAGCGACTTATGTAATGGTTGCTGATGAGAAGTTTGTTTTGTTCGCAATGCGGACTAATTACCACGGTTTGGAGCCTAAGGCGTCATTCGTAGATGTCAAGAAAGGACGTAATCGAACTCAGAAAGCGAGCAGCTCCACCAATTTCAATGATTGGTGAATGTGCTTTTTATAAACGTTATACGAGAAAGCAGACGGGGACGCCGCCTAATCATCGATCACTACTATATTTTCGCCTCCAGTTGTTAGCAAGGTAGTAGCTCCTATGAAGATCATCTATATCACCGGGCTCAGGGATACCAGCTCTTTTGCCCACCTTGATGAAATATGGCTGAGCACAGGGGGTGCTGTCTGTTGCATCTTGATGTAAATTCTTATCATAATTTAGATTGTAATTGAAAAACCCTCTCGAATCTACCCGCCCTGTACTCTTATTAAAGGCTGCAGTGGTACGCAGATCCTCAGGATCAAACGTATTCATCATATTGTAGCCTATATATGCCAACAGGGCACAAAAGATACAAACCATGATATAAGAGGGAATAACAAGAGCACTATACTTTGAAGGGTAGTAAGTAATACCAAAAGAATGCAGAACATCGACAGGCAGAAAGCTCCACATGAGAAAGATGATATATGACATTATCGAAGCTACCCAGCCAACGAATGCATATATACTGGAACTTGACAGAGGTGAAGATGAAGAGGAAGATGAAGACATTGACCTGCCTCCAGCTGCTGCCATTGTGAAATCCTTCATTTCACGATCACTCTGTTTGTCTATCTCCACACCTAATATCCACTTTCAAATACTTCTGCTGTTGCCAAAATTGTAAGAGGTTTCGCCTTACACCACATGTATTATGAGCAGATCTCAAATTTCAAATTCGCCCTTTGGACGACTGGGTTTTCAAATTATCCCTAGCGTTAGAGAAGAGAAGGCAAAAGTGCATCTTCTGAGAGAGGAATTTATCGAAAATGGGTATTGAGAACGTATATATTGCACGTGTGACTGATGGGCTAGTACTTGTGGCTTCAATGGAGCATTCTAGTTCCTCAGGTGGTGATTCAATGGAGCTGTACAAAACTCAAGCAAAACAGTTGTTAAAAAAGCTGAATACGAGATCAGCATCTAAAATGAGTATTGATTCAGCACCATATAGCTTTAATTATATGATCGAGAATGGTATTTGCTACTTGATGATGAATGACAAGTCATATCCTAAGAGTTTAGCATTTTTATTTCTCGAAGACATTTCGCGTGAATTCGTATCATCGTTAAGAACTGAGCATGGTGATGATTGGTTACGAGAATTGGAAACAGTCGGACGTGCTTATGCATTTATTAAATTTGACCAAGTGATTCAACGTAAACGACGAGAATACGCCGATCCTTCGTCATCCTCAAATATGAAGAAGTTGAATCAAGAGCTACAGAGTGTTCATCACATTATGCGGAAAACCATAGATGACGTACTAGATCGTGGTAATAAACTCGAAGAGGTAGCAGAAATGAGCAAGAATTTAGCCACAGATAGTAAGAAATATAAATGGGGTGCGAAGAAGCTGTCGCTTATGGCTTGGTATAAACAATGGGCACCAGTATTCGCAATTGCTCTCATTATCGTTATTGTTTTTGTCGTAAGGTATTATCTAGGATAGTTAGTTTGTAGTTTAGTCGTAAATTAATAACAACTAAAAAAACGTTTTTCATTTTTTTCTGATTATCCCATTTGTGGTGGTTAGAGAAAAAGGAGTTGTTGCGATAAAAACTAAAAAAAAGCCCAATAGGTGTGATAAGAAGTGCTATCACTGATATTATTGCAACTTTAAGTTAGAGAAGATTATGGAATGCAATGTGTGATTAGATTAGAGTCATGATAATGGATCATTCATATAAAAAGACTCTTTATGGGTTGCTCGAGGCGACTGAGAAGCAAAAGGATGGAAATATAGTGTTAAGTGTTCCTGGTTATTATAGTTCTAAGAATATGCATAGGAAGGTTATACTAAAAGAGGCTGCTTCATCATCAGGTAGAAGTGCCAGTGGGGGTATAGTTCAACTCAACCATCGCGATCATAAGACTGAGGAGATTTATATCGAGAATCATTGCACACAATTTAGAGCTAAAGAGGATAAAGAGAGTCGTGCAAATCTGTATATACTCAAGGACAAGGAGAATCAGCTCAGGGAGCAGAGTCGAGCTGTGAGAGATAGTTTACGTAAGCTTGAGAATGTCCAGAAATACTGTAGTAATGATCCTATAGATGCTGGTGTTTACCGTAGTAGAGGCCGTAGTGATCCAGGCGGTATAGGTGATGAAGGTGTATATGATGATATGGGGAAGACTACCGCTGATGAAATTGCTGACGAGCAAAAGGCGTTAAAAAGAGATCGCAAAAGGCTGTCAATTTTCACAAAAGAAAACGTCGCCCCCATAGTACCAGCTCAGATAGAACTGGCCCAATTTCGTAGAGAGAAGAAGTTGAAAATGGTAGCATATGCAAAACAAATGAAAGAAACGAGTAAGATGGTAGCAAAAGCTGGTGAGGAAATGATGCATCATACCAAAAATGAGCTACGTCGTAATATCATTGATCGTTTCATATATTGTAAAGCAGGAGCTCGTTTCATGAAATGTTTACGTGCACAATTAGCTCGTAAAGCCCTTGTAAAGAAAGGTCATATTTATAAGCTTGTACGAATGTGTCGTGGAACCTTGAAACAACTCAAGAAATACCATAAAATTTCATCAAAGCCAAAGCATGTTCATGCTATTATAAGCTTTAAAGCTAGTTTAGCGGCATTAAGGGTATTATATGCATTTTCACAACAAAGTAGAGACATTAAGAAAGCTGTAGATGCATTTAACCGACGGAGATGTTCTAAATGGATAGCTGTGTGGAAAGATCATGCTCGAGTCACTGCTTATTGGAGAGGTAGAGCTAAACGTGTGGCTTTGCTCAAATTGCGTAAAGCTGCTCGTCGCCTTATTTGGGAGTGGAGAGAGGTTACAAGAAAGTCAGTGGCAAGAAACAAAAGAATTGACATTATTAAATACAAACAAGCCAGTATGTTTATGAAATTGGGCTTTCTTGCAAAGGCTGTAGCTGCGCGTAAGGCACTTAATAAGAAATATCAACGCATGGATCGAGCTTGCCGTCTAATTAGATGCAGAACTTGGCTCTTATGGATGAGGGAGAAAAATATCCAAGAACATGCTAGAGTATTGAGATTACATGATATGATTATAAGAGCTCGTTCGCATATAAACTTTCGCCGCAAAAATATTGCATTAGCAGAGCTTTGTGAGTACACTATTGCTCATCGGAAGGCTAGAAAGGCTTGGGTAGAAGGTGTGCGGGCTGTTCATAAATATCAAAAGTACCGTTTCTTTATTCGATTATTTGTCTCTGCAAAGACATCTATAGACGAAAAAAGGCAAAACGAAACTAGTGCGAGAGGTTACTTAAGTCTATATAAACGGTTGATGCTTGTCAAGGGTATGAGAGCATTTAGAAGGTTATTGTCGCGTCAGAGAAGGGGTTTGAAAAGGGTCAACCGTTTACCACATCGTTTGCCCTTGACTGAGGAAGAAAGGATTTCCAAATCATTCAAAAAGAAAGGATCTACATCAAAAAAGACCTTTGCCCCAACAGCTGATGAATCACAAACTCACGAAGCTATCGAGAAAGAAGCCAAGTCATCTATAGGAATACTTCGACGAGTAGTCAAGGCTGTCATGCCCGTCATTTATTTCAACATTTTAGCTGGTAAATGGAAACATAAGGTAGATTATGCTTTCAATAATTTACGGTTAGCTAAAGGGTTAGTTTGGTTCAAGAGAAGAATTGAACAACGTGATCTAACGAGAAGGTTTAAGACTCGATTGGATGAATGGAGACGGGCGCATGCGGCGAAGCGATGGATGAGAATAGTTAGAAGAAATGCTAAATTCCGAAAGCAAGAAACTGCACTTATGAATAGAGCACTCGAAAAGGCACGTCGTCAGTTGTGTTTGAAGAAAGGGTTAAGAATATGGCGCAAAGTCGCACAAAACCGTTCCTTCATCTCGCATTCTCTATCAGTTCGAAAAGGTGATAAGTTACGCCGGGTTCTATTGCTTTTTGCCACTATGCAAAAATGGAATCAAAAATATTCTCAATTTCTTATTCCTATGCGCAAAAAAGTACGACAGTTGATAGAAGAGAAAAATTATGACAAGAAGTACTTCTATTTCAATTTGCTTTATCGCCAGCGTAATTTAGGAAAAGTGATAGCAGGACGTATACATCACGCCGTGAAACTTTACAACCGTATCCGTGGTCGTCCTCTATTGCGTCAATGGAAGAATTATGCTCGTAGAAAACATTTGATACGAATGACTTTCAATCTTGCACACAAGGTAAGACTCCGACTTGCGTGGAACGCCTATAAAGAATTTACTAAGAAGCGTACAAGTTATGTTCTAGGGGTGGATGCACTTGCAAAGAAGATGACATTAGGTATACGATTCAATTCTACAATATTGAAGTACAAAGGATGGCAAGAGTTTCGAGAGGGGTTCGTAAGGGTACGAGCGAATCGAATTCAAGAGGAAAAAGTAGTGAAAACATGGAATCTCAAAGTTTATATAGCGGTTTTTGCTCATTTAAAGCAAGAGTTTTTCACGCCCTTCTTGTACGATAAGAGTACGAATGGTGATTGGGCCAAGGCTTTACGTAGAACATTTTTACTAAAGTGGCACGAAAACATGTTCCGTATGAAGGACGATAATGATATTATGGCTATTTCAGTAAAGAATGATAAAAGACGACTCAGATCGAAAGGATTCAGATGGCTATTGGATCATGTGGTGCGTTGTGATTGGTTGAAACAAAAGACTGCATACTTTAGACATACTGCTATGATCAGAGGTTTGAAAGCATTCAAGAATAAAATTGATCGAAAGAAATTCCAAATTCTTTTATCAGATCGATGTAAACCGACATTATCGTGGAGGAATTATAGGTACAGGCTTCTATTAACCAGACTTTCGATGATGTATAAGATTAGAAAAAACAGAAGACGTATGAAGTATACACTGAAGTTATTTTTCTTGCAAAAGGCGTTTAACCTGCTTAGAATTAAGGCAAAGAGGAACCATGTACCTAAAAATAAACACCACGAAATACCACGAAAATGGTCCCAAGTTGGCCTAAAATCCGATACATGGGACAATAGAACTCCTACTATGGTTCATAGGAACACCAAGTATGCAGTAGGTGTAGCACAGGCGATTCATCATCGTGGGAAAGTTAGAGTTTATCTACGGTGGTTACATCAAATCGCTTTTATGAAACGACCGGAACGAACATATGGCCCAATGGTAAGATTTAACGGTAAGCAATTCTGTATGAAGCAAGCAATCAAGCATTGGCTCAGCGCAAAAAAATACCAGCTTAAATTGAGGCAGTTACACAATATGATGTGCGATCAACTCAATTTCTCACACAAGGCTGTATATTTTGACCATTGGAGAGCTATTTTGCAAATGGAGAAAGATTTAGATGATTTGGCCCTTCGTAATAAAATGAAACGCGGTGTAAGAAAACTATTAAAGAACTTGAAGGAAAGACGACAGAATAAACGTACTATTGATAAGGTTCATGCATACTACAAGCATTATACTATCTACAATACGATTGTATATTTCATCGCGTACTTCCATCAACGGAAGGCTCAGCGAATCATCAAATTACACAAATGCAGATGGGCATTTCGAATTTTTAAACAGTGGAATGAGTTGAATGATGAGAAGAGGGGTGTTGTAGCTATTGCAGATGATACAAATCGCGCCAGACTTATGAAAGTAGCTCACAATTATGTCTTTCTTGCCTTTCGATATAGAGGCAAGGAGCGCCGAGCGGTGAAATTGTTTTTAAAGAAACAACGACGAGCGATGCTACTCAAGGGCATACAAAGCTTCGATATGCAAGTGGCTCGACGATGGGGGCTACGATTGCGGTATGAGAGAGTGTCAGATGCATGGCGACGTGCGTACATCTTGAAGCGCGCAATGAGAACATTCCGCGCACATACACTGGGCAAGAGTATTGTTGAATAAATGATTAAAATGCTTACTTGTACCATGTTTATTACCAATTTATTTTACTGAACTAATATACAAATACATTGATGTAAATGGGAAATAAATTAAAACAAATCATTGAATATTAATAATTTATAAGTACTATGATAGTCCATACAAGGAACTGCAAGTATTATTACACACTCCCTCTCCTAAGTCAGTCCATATGAAAGTTGAGTAGGCTTGAGTGGCATCCCCCTCTTTTTAGATGGTACAGGGGCAGTCCCCGGTCTACGGATACCCTGGATAGGAGACGTTGCACCTAATTCAGTCACAGTATTTCTCGCACTGACTGAAGATACATATCGCATTGCATTGAGGTTCGATTTATCATACACAGACCGGCCAGAGCCGCCTTTGAATGCAAGCGATTCGGACTTTACTTTGGGTCTTCCTGCTTGCAAGGGCTCACTACGTGCATTTACATCTATAGGAGCCTTCCATGGGAGCCCATGGTACCATTTAGGAGCAAATTTACCACACTCATTAAGATCTAATTTACGCTCATCTGCACGATGAATCGCTTGTCGGTATGCTTGAACATCATAAGGAGGGTCGTCTTTATAGCCAGCCTTTCTCAGGAGATGAGCTTCATCCCAACCGCGCTGAGTAGTCGGTGTAGGTCCACCAGGAGCTTTTATAGCAGGGTTAGGCTTACGGGCATTTACCATATAAGCAAAAGAAGCGACAGGTTTGGATGCTCGTGAAGTATGAGCCGGAGGAATGATATGATCGTAGCTTGACTGGTAATTGATACTATCAGTAATAGAATCTACTATTGCATTATTCATTACCCATTCTCCCCCGTGGTCAATGCTGCTCCCTATTTCCGCGTTTTCTCTCATGCGTCTCTGAATGTCATCCAAATCGAAGCCCATGTCACTTGTAATACTGGCACTTGACATTTTCTTTATTGTAGAACCACCATTATTATCCATTTTGGCTATATCCACTGTGGGTACAGTGGGTACAGTATGTATTGTGTTACTAACAGCACTAACACGACTCACTTGGTGCTCATCTGGACTAACAGTAGGAATAAAATGAGAATCAATTGAATTTTTAGCTTCAATCGTCTCAATTTGCGGCAGTACCTGACTATTAGAGCCAAGATCAGAATCAACATCATCATCATCGTCATCATTATCTGACTCAAATGGATCATAGAAGAAGCCTTGTGCGTGTGGAGGGAGACTGACACCGTAGCGCAACACTTGCTGCGATGCTGATGGAGTTTTAGTTTTACCCGCAGCTGTAATAACACCAGCACCAGCACTAACACTAGGATAAGTGGTAGGGAAATCACCACCACCATCACCATCACCATCAGCAGAAGCAGTGACAGATGAAGCGGACACAGAAGCATTACTTTCGCCGGATGCCCTATCACCACTGTGCGACCAACGGGGCTCACTAGTACGAGACCTGGCATTGGATCTGCGCTGGGCTGATTGAGCTCGGACTAGATCTACTGTAGATATAGGATATTCAAACATTGAATTAGCTCGGATATATGTTTTTTTCTCATCCTGCTCTCGTACTAGTAGAATTGAAGAGACACTTGCATCGTCATCACGTGCCATCCAATGCAGATCCTCCTCATAGTGTTCATCACGCACAGCAAGCACTTTAGCTCTCGTTTCCTTAGTAGGATTAGTTCGCGAATCGTCACGCACATCATTTTCATTCAAGAAGAAACCTGACCCAATTGAACCGAACGTATTATTATTCCTTCCCCAAATAGCCGATGGAGCAGAGTCGGGTCGACCCAATTTCATTTGAGGCACATGTAACCGAAATTGAGTTTGAGCTTGAGTTTCTGCTCCTAATTCTGGTGGTGCTGCTGATACTGCTGCAGTACTATCACCTAAGGGCATTGCACTCTGTGGCCTTGTCCCGTACATTCCCATACCCCTCGTCACCTCGCCGCCAATTTGCAAATGCGAGGTAGAAAATCGACGAACATTATCAACAGTAGTAGCTCTAGCCTTCGCTTCCGCTTCAGCAGCAAGAGCTCGCTTCGCCTCAAGATGAATAGCAGAATCTCTATTTACACGAGGATTAATACGTAGCGCGGAAGAGGCAGAGTACGGGCGCAATTTGTTAAGTGAAACTGCTGCATTACTGCGATTCACTCTAGGAACCCATAAAACATCAACTAACGACTCATCATCTGTTTCAGCAACGAGTTGCGCCATAAGCCCTATTGGTAGTTCATTTACTGATGTCTTTTTGTTCAGTATATCAACCATCGTAGGTTGAGCAGGAAGAGTTGTAGTGGCTGGTGTTCCAAGAGGTACAGATAGATCAGCGGAGAATGGCTTATACTTCGTTCCTTTTCTATTCCCCCCTAAACAATCTTCTTTATCATCCATATTGGCACCAGCAGAGACGGGTCTTGCACCCGCTTTGCCACCCCAACCACCACCATCTTTATCTACACCCATAAAACTATAAGTAGGCGAAGGAGGAGGGCTATGGATATTTTTACGAATAATTTCACCAATTCTCTCCTCAGTAGGCATATGTTGAATAGAATGCACAACAGACCCTTTTGGACTGCCAACAGCTGACCGGTAATTTGAATAATCCTCAAGCGCAACTCCCCCTAGGGCAAGGTTGATTTCATCTTGCGAGTTGAAAAAGCCTCTACGGTGCACTGATAGAGAGTGGATTTGCGATTGAGGCGCCGTATCTGTCTCTGGATTAGGGTTGACAAATTCATCTAGATCATCATCCATTACTCCCTCGCCAACTCTAGCACGATCTTCTACTCCTGAGAATTGTTGTGCTCCTAATGATACCATCTCCAATGAATCACCGGGCGCTAACTTACCACCACTATTAGACTCTTCCACTTCTAACTGGGAAGGAATCGCAAATGCGGCAATACTAGAATGAGGGCTTTTGAAACAAGACTTAGAATTTGAATCCCCACTAATCTTGACACTCATACCAGCCTTGCTGTCTTTACTAAGAGAACCATGTAACAAAGAGCCGCCATCAAAAGATTTACCAAAAGCAAGTGTCGTTTTGCTCTTGTTGATAATTTTACTTTTATTTTCGATTTTAAGTGCAAGCACTTTCGACCGCGTAGCGAGCTCACCAGGCCAAAACGGAATCATGGTATGAGTAAGAGGCGAATGACTTCGAGTTCTTCCAGGATGCATGAGGGGTACAGGAGAATTGTATCCATTTGGACGTTTATCTAGCTTTTCATTGACAGGAAACAAAGGAAATTGACTAACATTTTCATGATCATCCTCACCCATCTCCCACAAAGGGATCATACTCTCTTTTAGGAATTGTATCTTACGTGACGGTCGTTGACGTTTAACTGCATATAAAATCCGACCCTGACCTCTAACTTCAAATTCGAGCTTTGTAACTTGAGAATCATCAGAAGTACTAACTTGACGCATTAGTTGTGCGGTACTATCTTTGACAACATGCCGTTGTTTATTACTAGAATCAACTGTAAATTCAATACTGGATTCCACACTTAAGCGTAAATTATCGTTAAACCCCACCGTAGTAGGACGATAGCGCTCATGAATGGTGGGCGGGTATAACCGTAAATGAGTATTACCTAACTCAGCACCACTGAGAACCTTGGGTAACACAGTTTCATGGGTATTCGATAAGCGCATACCTAATTGTTTCACTAGTTCTGGGATAGGTACAAGGGGTTTGATTGCTACTTTGAATGAATACAAGCATTCTTCTGCAACTTCACGGATAAGTTCATAAAGAATTCGATTAAATACATCCACAATACTATTTTCTCGTTCTTGTACTTTCTTAGCAACTTCTGGATCTCTGTCGGCACCGGAACCAACATATATCCACGGGTCGCTACGTTTTTCGGCACTGTCCCACGTATCGCTCGATTTCTCGTTTTTAATAGAACTAGCCAAATCCTTTAAACTTGGGATATCTTCTACATGTTCTTTAGGTACCATCCAGCCATGACCTTGAAGCCACCGCCCATGACCTTTTAAACTATTTTTATTAAACTGTTGCTCCTCTTTTGGGGGTGGTGAACGTTGCGGCATGGCTAGATTTAATAAACTTTCCTTTGAAAAAGCGATTGGCCCAACCTTCGCAGTAATTTTCCCGGCATTTTTAGTATCAGATGGTAAACGTGAAGACATCAAAGCTTGGAGATGCACCATAGAGAAGTTTTCATCACCGCCCATAGAGTATAATAGACTCTTCATACGTGACGCAACAGTAGAAGCACTCCTACAACTACTATCATCATTGCCATCCCCGTATTCGCTGCGTTCACCATCTTCATCATCACTCTCAATGAATACCTCTTCATCGACTTCTATTTCTCTTTCAACACCGTCGTCTCCTATCACATTAATTATTTTCTTGCGGATTATGCTCCTTCGTTTGTGGAATACAGGCAAGTCACCTGGTTCTTCTTCAATTGAAGAATCATCGCTATATTCACAGTCATTTTCAATATCTGCAATCGCCAATTTTACAACATCAAGATCACCTTTTGTACGATAAACTATACCATGTCTTCTTCCTCGCCATCGTTGCTCTCGCAATAATTCAGATTCAGTATCTGCAAGGAATCGTAATCTCATTTCCTGGAGCAGTTCTTTATTATGCCAGTATTTATTCAATATCTCCATTTCCTTCATATTTGAGATACAATGCACTGCCCTCAAAGGGAAAAGAGTAGGTGGATGATGTGACATATTTGCAATAGATAGCAGAAGAGTAAGTGTAAATGCACAAGCGTATAATGGGTCATTGTCCATATCAATCCACGATTCTAATGAATCATACATCAAATCCTTAAATGTATCATAGTCAATATCACCAAATACACGTGAGTCGACATCCCAATCAGCATCAATACAATGCTTTTCAATCTTTTCAATCTCTTCACCTCTCATTGGTATCATTGCATACAATATGTGCATCTTTAACGAATAATACCCTACTTTCATTAATACACCTTGGTTGATATATTTCGCGAAAAGGAGCCATAATTCACGAAAACACATAACTAAAGTTTCATGTTCTTGAATATATTTCCGTCGAATAGACTTGTGTTGTTCATCGTTGTTCCATTTCTCAGCATATTCATGAAATAACTTCTCATGTTTTTCAAGCTTCTTCATCACCTTTTCACGCTGATTTTTTGTCGTCCCAGGATTAAAAAGCTTCTGCAAACTCTTAAACCACTCTTTTTTCTCATGCCTTCGAGCATGACTCATGATAAAAGGGCGTGTGTATAGAAAAGGGACCAATATCAATTTTTTTTTTGTTGTCGTTTTTGTTCCTAGACACATAAACCAGGAAAAATACTGATAAATATAGAAGATTCAGGAGACAAGATATAAGAACCAAGCGCAGATCCTCCTCTTGCCACTAGAGCAGCAGATGATGTTATTATAGCTTCGGCTAATTTTGGCTCCATTCGACCCGATTATACAGCCAGTATCGATAGAACTGCGGGGAATCAAGAATCGGAACCCTCCTCGGGTCCCTTCCGTCGACTCCAGCTGCCAGCAACCGCCTGGCCCAGCAGTGGTTGGAATCGAAAAAAGAAAAAGGTAGGGTTAGACACAACTCGAGTTGTATTGCATCGTGTGGCTTAAAAATGATTAGAAAATTCATATCATATAATAGATTATAATAGGGTAAATGATAAAAATGACTAGTAAGCTAGTAATATTGATCTATCATTTGCTATTTATAGGAGTAGGAGCTATTGTACATGAGACCATTTATGATGCAGAGTATCTTTTAACGAAAAAGCAAGCTATCTATTGGTTCCGTAATAGTAGAGCATATACCCAATCAGTCTTGCAGGTGGTGTATTCCATCGATGATGCTTATCCTGAACCTGTTAGTGATTGTTTGGAAGATGACTTGTTAGTTCATACATTGCATGGCCATCGAGATAATCGACCCGGTATTCGAATTGTGTCATGCACAAGTCGATCTAAGGAGGCATACGACATCTATATATCACGAAAGACAAAACATATTGCTAGAACTGCACGTCACACTGATATGGCGTCGATTTACAAGGAAGGTACACAGCCTCGTCATGGAATGAAACTCACGGCATGCGTCCCCGCAATATTCATGCCACCTAAATCCAGTGGGATTTCTTCGAGTGCGGTAAGTATAGAGAATATGTGGGCATGGCTTGGAGGGTGGATGAAGTATAATCAAGAATTAGGAGTTGAGCATTTCTTTATTTATACTGTAGGAATGTTTCCTAAACCCAATCAATTGATAAGCGAGGTGCCCCATACATTTATTGACGTTTCATGGGTAATGAATGAGCGCAAACGAAAAGGCGGTCCTCTGATTTGGTATTATGGCCAGTATTGGACAATAAATGATTGCTTGTATAGGAACAAAGAACTTGGGACGAAATGGGCATTATTTCAAGATATTGACGAGTTATTTCAATCACTCCCGAATCATACACCATCACTTATAGATGCTATTGATAGTGCAGTACAAAAAGAATCAAATATTGAAGCTAGAGGTAAACGATCAGGAGTGGATTCTATATTTTTCGGAAGTCGTGTTTCAAGGACTCATTCTTGTGAAAATACATTGCCGAATGCGCTGGAATGGAGTGGGAGTAAGTCTCGCCACGACACTTGTTTAGTTGATCGTGATAAAAATCCAGAATGTGATGATAAAAGTGGTAACGCGGACCCCAATACCTGTCCTTCGTGGAAAGGGCGAAGAAAACATATTGATAATGTAAAATCTGTTCTTTTGACTAAAGTGCATAAAACATTAGCTTGCGAGTCCCAGAGAGCTATGAGGAAGAGCAAACGAGGCTGCAACGAAGTGACTGTCGATGCTTCCTTAGCCTGGCTTGACCACTACAGAGGGTCCCCCCTTCAGCTGCAAATGCAATGTAGATGCAAATAAGCATAATAAACATACGGCATGATGAACATACGAAGTATATATATATATTTTTATATGAAATTCCAGATGATGAATTTATAAATATGGTAACTGTATTTTACTTCGTTTCTAGAAAATAATTCAAATAAACGCAAACCATCTGTGGATGATGATAATCTTTAACTTTAAAAGAGAAATTCTAATGATACAGGTAATACATGAGAATTAATTACCTTCTCCGAGAATGGGAGAGATATTATATCATAATCCCTCGTGTCCCGTCGTCGCTTCTAAATATTTTAATGACAAATGATTAATAGAGGAAGAATTTCCCTCTATTTTTTACTCCCTTGAGAATTTTACCGACCTTTAGTCAACATTTTTTTTAGAATTAAATAACGTACTTACAGTGTAGTTCAATAATAATTAAACGTATTTTGAAATTATGGTACAGTAATTAAAAAAAACTAGCGTAATAATGCACCACGAAGAGTAGGTGCAGTGCAAACCTTACCATCACACATTAGTTTCTTTCCTCGGAACACACCTACACCTTCTTCATCAGTTCTAAGCTCAGCTGCAACTTTTTCAAAGGCCTTTCGCTTATCACACTGACTGGCTGTTAATGGTGAAGGAACATGGATAAGTTCTGTCATACCCTCCTCATATACTACTACTCTCGAGCCCAGAGGCGCATCTATGGGTGGATCAAGGAATTCAACTTTCTCACTTCCATCCTCTTGAGCGAGTGCTGCGCACAATACCATCCCACAGCTTTTGAATCCGACAAGATTACGAGGTTTTAAATTCGCAATTACAATCAAGCGTCTACCTTCCATTTCCTCTAATGTATAGTGGGGTACTAATCCTGATGCGATTTGTCTAGGCTCAGCCTCACCAATGTCTATTTCTTCACAATATAGCTTATCAGCAGTATCGTGCTTCTTTACTTTTACTATAACTCCAACTCGGAGATCTAAACTATTTAGATTAATTTCCTCTGTTGCAGGAGGAGCAACAGGTGCCGCTGGAGCCTTTTCCTTTTTGATTTTTGGCTTCTTTTCCTTCTTAGCTGCAGTGTCAGCGTCAGTGTCGGTTGCATTCCCCTCTTTAACAGTAGAAGCAGCAGGAGCAGGAGCAACAGCAGCAGCAGCGCTATTAGAAGAAGTAATCGCACTCACTGATTTAGAATTAGCTGATGACTCAACCTCGAGTTCAAGCTGAAAGATCCAATCATTTACTAAAGCCAAAGCTGCTGACATTATGAGAAATGGACGCGTTTTAATAGAAGATAAGATCCGGATAACCACGGTTTTCCATTCAGTTTTCGAGAAACTAATATGTGGGTTTGGGTTGACGTTATTGAGTAGTATCTCATGATAGGCTACCATGATTTATTTTAATTTTGATTGATTGATTGAATTTTATAAGAACGACGAGTTTGTAGTTCCAATATGACTGAGAGTCGAGCGGCTGCCTTATTGAAGAGTCTTCGCAGTCAAGAAGCTGGGTCTCTACCAGGATGGGATGATGTATCTCTCAGTAGTGCGACGACTGGAAGCATGGGGTTGGGAGGAATGGGAATGGGAATGGGAGGTCGAGCGGGGGGTTTAAGTACAAAAGGTGGCGTTAATAAAAGAACAGGGCCACGGTTAAAACCTCTACCACCTACATCCAAACCCGACTTCTCTGACTTTGCGAAGACTGTTGCGTCATCTTCATCTTCATCTTCATCTGCCCTTAACTCGAAAGGGTCAAATTTTGATCAAAATAATGCCTTCGCATCAAAAACTGGTACAATTGCTAATGGATTTGTATCACTACCTGCAGATGACCAGCTAGGACTGGGAATAGGGCTAGGGCTTGGTGAGCAAGGGTTGTTGTTGAATGTAACAAGACCAGCATCCATGCCTCTAGGTCAGATTCCACCCAGAGATACACAAGATATAGAGTGGAGGAGTAGTAGTAGTAGTAGTAGTAGTAGTAGTAGAATGTTCAGACAACAGTCACAAGCTCAGTCTCTACCTCAAAAAGATCCTATAACTGTACTTGTGGGTTCTGTTCCAGAAAAGGAATTAAGAGATTTATATTATGAAACGAAATCGGAAAAGGCGGAATATTCTACTGATCATCGCATAATTATTACTGAACGACAAGGCGACTTAGCGAAAAGACTTAGCAATAAGCTAGCTACAGCACGTCAGGAACATAAGCAATCTACTGAGGCTGCTTCTAATGCTGTGAATGCTTCAGCAGCTATGTTGCCGACTCAGTTTCTGATTAAACATTCACAATTTGATTTTGTTAAAACGAGAGGCCCTGGGAAAATGATGAAACTTCTTCAAAAAATGCGAATTAAATTGCTAATCCAAGCAATGGGTTTTTGGAAAGCTGCAGCATCAGACTTGACGGCGGTTTTAAAGATAAAAAGCGGTTTCTTAATGACACGGATCGGCCGAGGTTTAATTGCAAGAGCACGATGCAAAAGAATATTAAAGGAGAGAGCTGATGCAGCAGTTCTTGCTATCAAACTTGCCAAGATCCAAACACTTTCACCTGATGAATGTGCTACACTATTACAGAATGCTATGCAATTATTGTATACTCGTAGGCAATTCTATAAACTCCTCAGACGAAATCGATCGAGTGTAAAGATTACTACCGCTTTGAAATCATACCTGCGTGTTAAGAAAGCTGTAGCAATCGTTTCAAGGAAAAGACAGGAGCTCAAAGCTACTCGATTGATGCAACGGTTCATGAGAGGATTTAAATGGAGACTTATGGTTTGGAATATGCGAACTTTTAAATTCCGATCAGTCTTTCAAATTCGATATAAAGATAAAGACTCTATCATGAATTATTACTTTGAGCAAATGGGTGCTGCACAGCGCATTCAACGCTTTATGAAAATGTTGCGATGGAAGACGAAAGTGCGACGTAATAGAAAGAGAGTAAATGCAAGTATTCGAATCCAGAGGTGCTATAGAACTCATTGTGGCTTGAAATTTGGCCGTATGGTTCGTAGAGTTAAAAAGAAAGCAGATGATGATTTATACCGATCTGTATGCTTATTCCAAGCGTTAGGGCGTATGTTTCTGGTACGGAGTAGGATGGGTCATAGACTCAGACTACGCTTTCGAATTGGTACTAATAGACCCGACCCTATTCTACCTGATGCCAGACGAAGAAAACCGGGCTTTTTCTATCCACACATGATCATAAAAGACATGAAGTATATAAATAATACTCTCACACCTGCTGCCTCTTTGATTCAGTTGCAATGGCGTGTTTTCTTGGCTCGTAGATGGCGGAAAAATGCTTGGGTGATATGGAAAAACGTTTGCGCCCAGAAAATGCAGCATTGGTCTCGATGTTGGAAATATAGGGAAATTCGCAATCTAGCCACTAAAATTCATTCTAAACTGTATGAAGACAAACGAGAATTGTATAATAGGAAGTGGAAGAGTGCGGCTTACCTCCAAAAGATATGGCGCAATATTTTGCTGGCACGGTCCAAAGCCCATCCTAATAAAATCAAACGTCTTCAATTTTGGTGGAGAGCGAAGGTGTATAAAAAAAGAAGAAAAGAGGTATATAGACAGAGACGATCAGGTGTTGAACAAATAGCATCCGGTGCCCAACTTTTGACTCGAACTATGATTTGTGTGTATTATGAGACGATGTGGGGTGGGATAATGGCGAAAGGTTTCGCTTCAGAGGTAAAGCACGAAATGCAAAGAGTATTTACATATTCTTCACCGCAAGGTTTAATTGAACCTGGTAAAGTCTTGAAGTTGATAAATGCATGTCCTGGATTTTACCAGAAGGATATTGGACTTGATGCTCAAGCTACAGATTTATTGATTTCGAAAGTAAGAGGACCTAGCGAGAAAAAACTCACTTTTGAAAAATTCATTCAACTCCTGTTTATTTTGGGAGGTTTGAAGTTTAATTTGAAGCATAAAGATATTCCAGCCGAGAAGAAGAAAGCACCAGCGAAGAAGAAACCTAAAGCTTCTGCACCGAAATCTGATTCCGAAACGGAAAAGGATATGGAAAAGGAGAAGGAGAAGGAGCCCCCAAAGCCTTCAAGACCACCTCCTACTGATGCTAAAGATTTTAAGTTTGGGAGACTAAAGGGCAAAGCAGCTATAGTCTGTAGATTCATCGACCTTTATTTTAACAAAGTTGGCGATTTTAAGAAGGCTGTTACAGAGTTAAGAACTTATTCATGTGATTCTCGATCAGCCAAGAAAGTCGATGACTCTGTGGCAAAGATACAAAGATGGATCAAAATGCGTGTTCGAATTAATCGCCGAAATCACTTCATTAATGCTGTTATGTGGTGTGTTCAGAGATCAAAGCACAATAAGGTAGCTAATCTTATCCAAGGTGGAGCGAAGATTTTCTTAGGTCGATTAGGTCTTATTAAGATGGCGCAGAATATGTATGTGAAATACACAGATATGGATCAAAACCCACCAAGAGAATATTGGTTCAATCCAAGAACCGGAAACGCCTTTTGGAATAAACCTCGATTACTTGGCAAAAAGGATTGCGGTGCTGCGACACGTATGCCGAATAAAGAAGAAGCATATGAAGTGTATTGCAATGTATGTGTCGACTCTATTGCAACCATTCGATGTGAAGATTGCGCTTTACCATTTTGTAATAAATGTTTCAGAGAAGCTCACCGTGGAGGAGATAGAGTGAAGCATTCTCCTATCGAATATTCACGCTGTGTACAATGCGATTTCCAGATGTCTACTCGCCAATGTGACCAATGTGAAGATTTGTTCTGTGACACTTGTTATGTTCATATGCACCGAAAAGGTCGATTCCGCATACATACATTCAAATGGATGGTAGATAAATGCGAAGTATGCGAGGGTCGTGCTGCGCAGTGGTGTAGAAAAGTCGAATCTGATAACTTTATCCCAGAGAATATGTGTGTTCCTTGTATTGTTTCAAAGTATGATGAAAATCCACTAACTATTGTTGAGAACCCTGAAGTTGATTTACCTTTTTCAGAGACACATCCTTGGGTCAGTCGTATTGAATATATCGGATTATCTGTTCAAGAATATAGAGATAAGATGGCATTTATTATGAAGTGCATAGCAATCGAAGAGCTAGATGCTCTTCGAAAAATGATTAAACGCAATAGATTGGAATTTGTATCTGCTACCACCATCCAGAAGCGAGTTCGTGGTATTCTTTTACGAGGCCAGAAGTGGTTGGAAGAGTTCCAAATTCAAAGAAGACATTTTTTTGTTTTACGCGATTTAGAGAATCCTTTTAGACTATCTTGGCAATATCGTGTGAAATCAATATTTGGTTTCCCTATGAAATTTATGTCAGATACGAATGTCGAGCTACTGGATAGAATTTATAGTTCTTCTATGATCCCCGTTGTTGAACAATGTATGGATGGTGATTTGAAAAAGGCTTATATCTTAATTCGAGAACAGACTCAATGGCAGTGGGAAAAGAAGAAGCGTTTAGAAGAGGAGGAAATTGCAGCTGAAGCTGCTGCCGTTGAAGCTGCTATGGTCGAGAAAGAGGCTAAAGAAAAAGATATATATGCTAAACTTGACTCAGACTCTGATGAAGAATCTACAACAACAACTGACGAAGCCCCGACTCCTCCTAAAAATGACAAGAAGAAAGATGTATCACTTTCTCCTAAGACTAAAGAGAAGAAGACTCGTGGAGGAAGAGCTTACTCTGAGATCAAAACAGAAGAACCAGATCCCGAGGTAGTTAAAGTTGTTGATAACTTTTCTTCCACTGGTGGTTTTCAGCCAGGAAAGGATATAAGTCGATATTTCTATACTCTTGAAGAAATGAAGATATGGTGGACTGCTGTGAAAGCACGTCGAGCACAGAAACAAGCTGAACTGAATGTAGATCGTGAAGAACGAGTATTAGCCGATATTGAAGCACAATTGTTACTTTTAGATAAACTCGAAATGGATTCACTTGCCGATGATCCTGCTGCTCAGCAAGCTCTTATAAAGAAAAAAACATCCAACAAAGGCGCGACACCTTCTCAAGTTAAGGCTCAATTGGAAGTTCTAGAATTAACACGTGATAAACTCGTAGAGACTGCGAATGCACTCAATGAAGCTGAAAGTGCTTGGATAAATATCATTGGCCCCGAGGCGCTACAACGACTCGTAAAGAAGAGAATAAAGAATGGATTTCCTTTGCAATTCCGTTTAGATTTTAGAAAGCACTCTAGATATGCTCGTGTGAATTGGCTGGCGAATTTTGCTGGTGCCATGGGTTTTATGGATGAGTACGATGAGGAAGGAAATTTGACTCAAGAAGCACAGAAGCGCGCTGATATGATGTGCCCTGGTGGTTGGAAAATGGTACTTAAACCTGGTATGACTATCATGGTGCGTGGGGCACACTTTAAAGTTATGGATAACGACGAAGAAGTTCTTCCAGACTACGAATCGAGTGTCTTTTCAGGTTCAATAGAGAATCTGGATGACGCTTCAAATGCATCTGATGGTGACGGCAGTCCTTCGAAAGAAAACGCTGAACCAGATAAAGATGATACTGTAGATTTAGGAGAAGACGATTTCGTTGATGATGATAGTACTGAAGCCGGAGCTGATGATAGTACGGTTTCTGGAGATGATTCATTAATAGCTTCAGGAGGTAATGTTACTGACGATCATATTAAACTCGATCGAGTATGGGTTGTGGAGCATGAGGATGGATTAGAGGCTTTTACTCCAGTTATTTTGCCGCCTAAGCAAGCGCTTGTAAAAAAACTTGGCAGATTTTTCCACAAGTCATACCCTACACAAAAAGTTATTCAAATAAGTGCAATTGTATATCACAAGCTTGGTAGGCTATCTGAGACGATAGCTGGATTATTCGATGCAGATTCTCCTAATGCTGATAAATTCCGTGTTCGTGCTGCTCACTTCCGTGTAACACGCGATCGTATTGCTAAGTATTCTATCGGTAAATTTGAATGGTCTTTTGATTTCTCACTTCGAAGAAAATTTGGACGTTTTTTCAGTCGTCAAATCCGTGGTATAAAACAAAGCTATAAAGAGCACAAGAAACGAATGCAAGATGCTGCTGATGCAGCAGCACTTACACCTTATCAAGAGGCTTGTTTAAATCCGGTACAAAGTCTAATTGCAATAGATATTGATGAAGATGGTGCTGATTTAATACGTTTAGGAGAATTCAATTTTGCAATAGGTTCTGGTGATAGTGCTACTGCTGTGTCAACACTTCGTGAATTTGTCCATCGACGCCTTCAAAATGAGTTATTAATATCTAAAAGAAAGATTGGAAATAATTTCCGATTTATTTCAGCTGATGCTAAACACATACCTCTCAACCAAAATGAGGAAAAAGCTAATTATGCACTAGATTATATTGCAGAGAAAATTGATCCAGATACGATGGAAAGCACCCAATGTGTTAGTATTGTATGGGATAAAAACGATAAATTCTCTCATATACCTGAATATGATAAAGGCGATGATCTTATGGTGAAATACTTACTTGAAGAAAGAGAAAAAGCCAATCGCGACCCGCTCGAGGCTCTTGCAGCCAATGATGATGATGATATGATAGAAGACAGTGTCATTCTTCAAGAATTACTCCAAAAGGAAAAAGATGAAAGAGAAGTAAAGAAAAATAAAATACTCGCCAAACAGAAAGCCAAAGAGAATGCTATAAAAAACGCCAAAATGAAAGAAAAACAAGACAAAGTGAATACAGGAAAAATGGTGCAGGGATCACTTTAGATAATATTATTACTGGGTGAAGTTGAATTTCCCCGAGAGGGCGCGAGTTGCCTAAAATATTTATGTTTTAATTATATTTGTTGCTTATCTTAATGTTAATAACATGCATTTGCATATTAATGAAAAAAAATCAAGAACAACTCCTAACAATGGTTTGATTTCCCCCTTCCCCCAAAATTTATGATGACGTCATTTTCGAGGCGAATCTTTTCCTAGTGGCTAGGAATTTCCCCCGAAATCACCCGCAGAAATCTCTCTCTCCTCCTAAAATCGGACAGCAAAAATTGATTCATTATTTCAGCCAAAACAGCCGAAGTAGCGTTAGCTTTTTCGTATATTAATGGAGGAAGTTTCAAGATGCACCGATGACATTACTATTATTAGAGCCTTAGCTGCTCAAAATTCTATTGAATCCTCTCTTTTTATGATTCAAAGCCATCCCTCTATGGTAGGCTGCGGAGAAAAGTGTTCTGAGGGTGTTCAAGTCTTTCCTAGTGACCACAGTTTTTCAGAGGAGACTGATAGGGATCACAACTCTTCAATTTCGGGTTCAGAAAGTGGTTCTGAGTCCCATTATGATGTTTTAGCTACACATGAAAAGTCATGTGTTATTCCCAGACCTCAAAGTCCTTGGATGATGGGTTCTCAGAATAAGAGTTCAGATCGTTTGCATTCATATACTGATGGATACCTCTCTTCTACTCAGCTTAGCGATATTTTGTTCTCTCCTGTTGAGAAAGCTTCAAAATTTGGTGGTTCTATGACGTCTTTCGTTTCCAACTACATTGAAAAGTCAGCAACTGCTTCTTTTCTTGTCCGCGATCTCAGAATTGTTGAGAATCAGCTGAAAAAATGGCACGAGGAGCTCCCTATGGTTGAGCCCTTCTACGCCGTGAAGTGCAATCCTTCTAAAGACATCGTTAAAGTTCTCGGTTCTCTCGGCTGCAACTTTGATTGTGCTACAGAAGGTGAGATAAAATTAGTGACTGAAGAGCTAGGTTTCGATGCTTCTCGTGTTGTTTATGCCAATCCTGCTAAGATGAGAAGCATGCTCTCTTATGCTCACAAGCAAGGTGTCTACATGACTGTGTTTGATGGCGAAGATGAGCTTCATAAGATTGCTTCATTACCTAATGACCAGGGAAAGCATTTTGAACTCCTCCTCCGCATTACAACTGATGATAAATCCAGTGTTTGCCAGTTCTCCAAGAAATTCGGATGCCCTCCTAAACAAGCTCCCCATCTTCTACGTGTTGCCCATTCACTAGGTCTCACTGTTGTTGGTGTTTCGTTCCACGTCGGCTCTGGCTGTGGTGATGCGGAAGCTTATGCCACTGCTCTCAACGATGCGGCCGGCCTCTTCAAATTCACTAAAGAGGAGCTCCCTAATGCAGTAGACATGCATCTTGTAGATATCGGTGGTGGATTTCCTGGTGATGCTGCTGGTCATCACACCAGCGACGGAATGCCATCCTTTCAGCAGCTTGCTTCTACTATCCGTCGCTCCATTGACGAGTTTAGAGTTGCTGTTGGTGATGTTCACAACCGCTTACGTTTCATTGCTGAGCCCGGTAGATACTTCGTTTCAGCTTGTACTACTGTAGCCACTAAAATTATGGGCCGCAAAGGTGGTTCTGGTGCTTCACAGGCTCTGTATGTTGACGATGGAGTCTATGGTACTTTCAACAATGTTGTTTATGACCATTACCATCCTCAACCTGTCAAAGTCCAACTTTCGGATAATTATGTATCGGATAATGTTTTCCGTTGCGTCTCTTCCGAGGAAGCTTCAGAGACTTCTCAAGAATGTGTTCCTACTGCTATTTTCGGCCCTACCTGCGATGGACTTGATCAGTTGACCACACCTGATGAGTGCAGTCTTACCAGGTGCTACGAAGGTGAATGGCTCATGTTCCATGACATGGGAGCTTACACTCACACCGCGTCTTTCATTTTTAATGGTTACACCCACTTCCCCAATGCTATTAACATTACAACTACTATGTAAGTTATTGCTAGTTGCAAGTCAGTGCAAACCAAGCGAGCGAAGTTTTATAAAAATAATTGAATCGCGGTGCGTTTGATATTTTACAATTTCCTATTTACAAAGATTTGACAAAGCAAAAGTCTTATCGGTAATTATTATTATCATGACCTACGTATCTCTATAAAACCATTTAGCATTTATTAAATAAAGTAAGTAAACTACCATCGAAATCATTTAATATTACCAGTACTTCTAATTTCTTCTCCTATCTTGACACCTTGAGTATTCCGTTCTTTCGCCCATGCCTCTGCCTCAAGTTTCATGACACCTTGACGAATCTTCTCAGAGATTGTAACATATAAATCTATACACTCTGGACTTGACTCCCATTGATCTAATTTCCCAGGATATTGCTTGCGGAATACATCTATTTCATTGGTAAAATCGATTGGATCTCCAATATACATATCGATATTATTTCCTATTTTTGGCATCATTGCTGAAGGTGATGATCGCAATCTTAATTTGGCATTCCCAGTCAATTCCTTCTCAGGCAGAACAAGGTCTAGCCCCTTATGGTAAATAGGTAAAACCAATGGAGCTTCTTTGGAATGTGCTACTAATTTTCCGATTCCAAATTTAAATTTCCCAAGCTTCTCTTCGTTGAGTTCAAATCTCCATGATTGCCACACACGACCTTCAGCAAAAACATGACACCAAGCCCCTTGATCCAATTTCTCATGAAATCTCTTGAATAAAACTTGATCATGAGATCCAGAACGATTCAATGGAATGACATTTCCACCACTAAAAATAGATGCAAGCATGCCTTTCATTGCGAAATATATATCGTGAGTGCAGATTGTCCAACGCATCTATATTCATATAAAACAAAGTAAAGTAAAGTTAGTGCTAGTGTTAGTAAGGTATGATTGAATATTTATTTTTGCTATCACCATTCATTCAAATTGAACCTACCTTATCAGGCCGCACTCTTCCCCACGGCAAGACAGCTGACCACAACCCAGGATCGTCCATTAAACTCAAGTGATTAGATACGGTAAGCAGACCGCGTCCTTTCGGTCTATTCTTCACAAGATCCAACAAAGTTTCTTTCCTATATGCCTTAAATTTATTCATGACACGCATAATAAACCCAAAAACTAATGAAACTAAGGATATATTGAGGTACCGCACCACCGACCCTAGAGCCCCCCCCCAACGAGGCCGTTTCAAGCGCTCTGCAAACTCCTCTAGCATACTATCTGCTACTCTACCTTCCATTCGCCTATTTACTGCAGAAAGAGCGCTTCTTCTAAGTTGAAAAGATGATTCACCACCATAATCCATTTTTGTTGACAAAAGGGGCAGAATTTGGTTTTTGAATGCATAATTTACATCACTTCTAAGACCAGTACGAACAAATGGAGGTTTAAATGCACATGTAGTGCATATTACCAACAAAAACCCAATAGTTAACCAATAGGGAGACATGGAAAGATCAGAGAAGAGGGAAAAAAGCTTAAATGATTATTTTTGTATTTTTGTATTTTTACATGATTTAGTGACTAGGAATTCCATGGAATTTCCCTGTACCTGGTAAATTATTTGACCCAACTTTGAAGAGAGGTTGCTTGAGAAATTGTCTTTAGAGGTGAATTAATGTTTAGTTTACGGCTACTTCCGAGTAGGATGGTTAGTTTGATTGGGTCAGCGAGGAATGGAAGTTCAAAGAAGTGGATTCATGCTCCTATTCATGGAGCTCAGCAGCGAGCGGCGCCATTAGACGTTGATTGGTCTTCACTAGGTCTTACTTATATGCCAGACACGAATAAGATGGCATTTACAGTGGAATCTCGTGGATGGGCGCCACCACCTGAAGTAACACCTATTCTTCCATTTCGTATTGAGCGCGCTGGAGTAAGTGGTGGTTTACCTGTATATACGGACTTTAAAGCAGGGAGAACAAAACGAGTGACTATTCTTAGGAAATGTAGGGGTGATATCTTATTGTTACGAGATGAGATGGAGAAGGTGACAGATGGCGTGGAAGTTAGAATTAGACCTGGACGGCTGGAAGTGGATGGAAACTATGAGAAAAGGTTGAAGAAATGGCTTATCGGCTTAGGCTTTTAAGAGAGAAAGAAGGGTAGAGAGAGGGGGGCGAGATAGAAGAAGGTTGGAAGAGAGAGAGAGAGCCTATTGCAGCAATTCAATTCAATTCAATTCAATTCAATTCAATTCAATTCAATTCAATTCAATTCCAATTAGTCCCATCCATCCATCCAACCAGTATGCCGAGATAGGGGTGGTGGGATGGAGGGAGGGACCTTTTTGTTTCGGAGGATGAGGCTAGGGTAGGGGTAGTAGGGTTAGATTAGTCAACTTTATATATATTTTGGTCTAGATAGACATTAATCTATAATTACTGTACAGTATACACGAAAAATCATTTTTCTACATTTTCTGATTTTCCAGATCTTGTGACCGATTCGGAGCAGGATGAAACCCGACTTTCCCGAATGCTCGACCTGTGAAAAGGAAAAGGAAAAAAAAAGTTAGAACCGATTTGAAGCTTATTTCACCGGCAACCTCATTTCGAAACTTCGAACATAATTTTTTGATATTTGGGTGGCAAAGTGACTTGCTTTATTTATTAGTTCTTCTACGAAATCTGTTTGAAATCGTATTGATAAGGATTATTCTTTAGTTAAATAAAGTATGCATTCATCGCAATCTGATCGATCAGATAATCCAGGTCAAGTTCCCAATGTGCCTGGATTCCCCAAGCCTAGCAGTGCATCAGCACGAAATTCGCTTCGTGATCGATTGAATCCTGCAGCAAGTTCTTCTGGTCGTCCTAAAATGCGTTTTGGAATTTTGGGGGGTATTGAACGAGAAGGCGAACGAATTTCTGATGTAAGAAAAGGTGAATCTGCATTTGTTGAAGAGGAATATGAAAATTCGATTGTGCAACCACCTTTAGGGGGATTTGGTTTGGGTCAGCTTGATCATGTTACTTCAAGGATGGCGCAATCACATGTAGTTTCTCCAAGATTGGGTTTTCCATCGAAAGCTGTATCTGGCTCTGTTGTTATATCCCACCACGAACCTCCTGAAACACAAGGGAAAATAAGCCCCCGTGTTGCAAGTGGAGGAGAGGCAATAGGAGGAGAATCTATGTTAAAACCACCTGCTGGGAGTGTTAGTAAATCACCAGAGAGACAGACAAAGCACAATATTTCTCAAATGTTAGATGTATACAAATTCGCACAAGTAGCAGAAGAGCTCGCATCGGGAAAGTTGGAATTTTGCTATGTTCTAGCCGATCGCACTGATCCTTATAAGTTGAAAATAATAGATAAACCCCTTCAAGGAATGAGGCAGGGTGTTGTTGATTACATGACATTGTCTAAGAATGGTGTTGTCCGGTCGTGGCAAGAGAATTCAGAATGCCAATCTTTCGCTGAATTTGCACGAGAACATATAATATACAATAGTCTGATGACTCTCAAGTTCTTCAAAGAATATTCCCGCACTAAAGCCTTGTTAGTGTGGAAAAAGGCTGTTTCATCATCACGGATGAAAAGGAATAGCACGTCATTAAAATCAAAACTTATTTCTATTAGTGAAACTTTCCGTGATTTGCACCAGTATTCTGTCATTGCTTGTGAAAGAATACGTAACCGAAATGTGATCAATTTAGAAATCGGCAAAGTATACAAATTACAAGAGTTTAGAATGATCCAATCAGCGTGGCAAGATAAAATTGCAGCGGCAAATGATTTGGATATTGAAAATCTTGTAGCATATATGTGTGATGAAGGCAGAAAACGATTAAATCCATTTTTATATCCCGAATCAGCAACTATAGCAATGTGGAAAGATAAAATGGAAGTTGGTCAGTCATCAAAACCCTTGTCAGCTGATGCCAAACTTAAGGATGCTCTATCATTAGAAGGCGAAGATTCTCTTTCATTCTCCGACAAAGCTAGTATTAGGTCGTATTGTAGAAAATTTGCTTCAGTTTTAAGATTAGCTGATTATATGATTCGCGAGGCATTATATGAATCTATTGAAACTTCATTGAAAAAAATGGTAGCTGCATTTATACAAACTCGGGAAAAGCACAATTTAAATTTACCTGGTGAAGGCGCTTTCGAAATTACTCTGAGTGTAATGCCTCAAGAACCAGAGCAGCCTAAAGGCCTTCCTACGAGGGGTGGTTCCATTCGTGGTGGTCCATCTTCTGCTGGGAGAACAACACAAAGATCTGATAATGTACCTCCAATTGATACTTGGATGGAACTGAGACCTTCGCCTGAGGATGTAAGAAAATCATTTGCGGAATTTTCTGACCAAACGCTTGCTTTAGGTTCTCATACTGAGAGTATTCTTGGAAATGATTTATTACAGGATTTATTATTCCCAATCATATCAGATATTGAACAATCTACAGTACTAGATGATAGAATGTTTGCAGATCAAAAGAACAATGCTCATATGTTAGTATCAGCGTGTACAGATATTCTAAAATCAGATGTTAATGAGGCATCAGCAGTTATCGTAAATTACCAGAGTTTTATCACTTGTTTGAATGCGAATGCTCATTACAGCTATCGACTGAACCACACCTATTTGGAAGAAACTGAGCCGAAACAGACTAAAAATGTTCTATTCAGGTTAAAGAGTGAACAAGAAGAAGCTGAAGTAATCCCAAAGAGTGAGTATGTTGGCATGATAAGATTGTCCCTAGTTGAAGTACGAGCTCGACCATTAAAACAGGTCAGTATATGTAGGAGTAATCTAAATTCACTTATTCCTGAAGTATTCCTTACTCTTGCTGAGAGTACAATTGAGCGAGCTTATGGATTCCGACGGGAACTTTCTACTAAGCCGCCTTCTCTTGATGCTTTTATTGCTCTTTTATTAGTCTTTAAGCAAGCGTGCGAGGAGCATGAAGGCATTGAAGCGTGTTATAAACGAGATCTTTCATTTATGGACGTTATTGAGACTCATAAAGTTCCTGTTGGTGATTCAGTTGGTGCTAAATATAAGGGTTTGCAGAATATGTTTATGGGTTATAAAGAATCAAAGCGCACGTTTACTGACAATCTAGAGAATTTAACAAAGGAATTTAGAACGATTCTTGAAAAAATGGCGTTTGAATTAAAACCTGATATTGACGATGCAAGGAAACGTGCATCTGCAAAGTTCTTGGAACAAGCAGCGTCTGATCATGTTCGAGTGCTAAAGCACCTTGATTCTTTACAGAAAGATCTTAAAATTCTTTATACACGCGGTGCAACTATTGTAAGAAATCAGGTCTCAATGAGCGTAATTTGTTACGATAATGCACCCGTTGAGGAGATGATAATCGAATGCGAATCTAATGTTATTTTGTGGCAGAGTGTCGCACAAGTGAGACTAACCCAGAAAACATTTTATACGAATGTTTGGTCCATTGTAAAATGTAGCGAGATTAAGGCTGAGCTTTCCGCAGTACTAGTAGCCCTTCGGCGGAAGGTGAAACGTCCTAATGTTGATGTTCAGACTTGGGTTGAGAAAACATGTAATGAATTATTGGTATTTATCTCTTGTATCGGTGAATTGCAGTTCCCTTTCTTACAACCAAGGCATATCGAAGACATTGGGAAGTACCTTGGCAGCGATATTTTTAAGCCTCACAATAAGTTGACCGGCAAAGAAGGCGAACTTTGGACTGTCCAAGATCTTATTGATATTAATATTTCTGGACCTGAGCAATTAAGTGAGGTTCATCTTATGTTTGAGCGAGCTCAGCGGGAACATGCTATTGAGCAAATTTGCTACTCGTGCCAATCAATTTTGGCTAAATTAGATTTTTCTACGCTTAAGGAGTGTGAGAGGACATTATTATATGTTTCTAATTTTGATGCTATACTTACTTCGATTGACGAGTGTATTATTGATCTTACTGCATCTCTTTCTCTTAAAGCTTGCGAGCCTTACCGAGAACCGTTAGAATTTGAGCTTGCAAAGGCAAGGCGATGGTATGAATCACTCTCAAGTTTCAAATATTTGCAGTCTGGATATATTAGATTCAAGAAAGTTTTTAGCGCTGCTCGATTAGCTAAGTATTTTGCAGCAGGAAATACTGATTTCGCCACACTCGAAGAGACAATGAAATTTATTTACCGAACTGCTAAAGATCCTGCTAGACGCTTAATTAGTGATATATTGGATGTAAAAGATGTCAATCAGAATGCCAAATTTAAAGGGATGGTTGATAATTCACATACTGCATTGCAACGTTTAGAAAACATTCTTACCGAGTATATTGATCAGCAAAAGAAAAAGTGGCCCAAATTATATTTACTGGAAGATAAGACTTTTCTTGGTCTTGTCTGTACCGCGGACCTGTGGACTATGTATGACAAAGTTGGCCCCACTTTACTACCTGCTGTCACCAACGTAATTTTCGACACCGTAGACAGATCTACCACTATAGGCATTGAAAGCAATCGAGAAACGTTGAATTTCCAAACTCCTATTAGTTCTAGTCGTACTCAATTTATTGATTGGATGAAAATGATTGAAGAAGCTGTTGATACCAACGTCAAATCTGATATCGACGCATTTCGTAAAGGAGAAAAAAGTGTTGTTGAAGATGCACTTAATTCACGCACCAGTGATCAATCCCGATTATGTGCTATGGAATTGTGGTTATGGTCTCAATTTGATAGAACGACAGAAAAGAATGCAGCCGAAAGAATTGATAAAATCACAGAATTAATTCACAAATGTTCGTCTTTAGCATCTGGACTCAAACATGATAGCACTCAGATTATTGCAATGAGAAATCTCATACTTTGCCTAGCGCATCATAGAGACTTAGTTACAATGAACTTCATCAAAGGCAAGAAAATCAAAGAAAAAACTACTTCTCTTAGTAATAGTGTACTTGTACAGCTTTCTATCAAAAAGGTTTGGGATGAATATGCTCCAGAAGGGTCTCAGTTGACAGTTTGCCAAGGACATTTACGCAGTCGTTATGGATATAAATACCATGGTTTTGGAAATCGATTAGCGATCACACCTATCACAGAAAAATACTTTTTCGCGATCAATCAATCCTTCCATGATTTACATTGCCCTTATTTACTAGCAAAAGGTGGTGTGCGACCAGAGTTGACGAAGGAGTTAGCTTTTGAACTTGGCATTGAAATTTTGGATGTAGATTGTGGCCATTTATTGACAGCTCATGATATATATTCATATTTAAGAGTTGCCGTTGGCTGTGGATTATGGCTCTCTTTTTTGCACACACAACACCTCGAGATGAATGGTCTATCATCACTCTCGGCTCTTCTTGTAAAAGAAGTAGCGAGTGTGCAGAATGCCATTGCAAATAATGACGAAAAAATCAACCTAGGTGGCATTTCTATCGTACCTAAGTTTGTCCGATTCACTATCCTCACTACATCTTTGTCGCAAAGTAAAAGTATGGCGAATAACACATCGTCGATTTCCGGATTCACTGAATTGGAATTTACGTTAAAGAAAAGGTTCAGACCAATATTTCTTTGGGGCCCAAATAGGAAAGAATTGATCCGTCTTTTGTTGATGTCTTGCATACCACATCTTCCATCTTCTGATCGAGTTTTAGTTGAGACTCGTTTATTAGTCTTTAATTCTCAAGTTGAGATAATTGCTGCTACTGAAAATAAAGAGACAATAATGGAATTGATTGTTCGCGGAATTCGCGCAAAAGGTCATGAATTTTCATCTTTTAATTCTCATATTATTTCGAAAATAATTATTGATTATGTGATGGAGCAAATTCATAATAGTTTGCCGGATTCTAATATTTGTTTTGATAAGCCATCACTTCGTCTTTTGCAGAATCTTTATGCCGATTACTATATGTCTGACAAAGATTTAAAGCAACTCTTACATGAACCCACCGAAGATGCACATCATTTCGAGGGCAAGCGCTTAGCAGAGATGATACACTCTCCATTGACCTGCGTTCTGGTTTGCGGAAATGCGTGTGTAGGGAAATCTAGTCTTATTAAAAGCGTATCAGCAGTATTAGACCAAGGACACGATCACGTTGAACGGATTTATGGAATACATCAGTCATTTGGAAGTGAGAAAAACTTTACTTCTCTACCGAAGCTTCTATCAGCTTCTTCGCTTGAACGAACGTCTATTTTGAACGGGGAACATTGGACAAATGTGCTTGAAGAAACATTTTCTGCTCTGATTAACGACATTCCAGCTCAAAAATATTTGCTTGTCCATATAGACTGTCCTACGTCGAGATCGTGTAACCAAATCCTCGAATGGTTGTCTACAAAGTCAGTTCGATGGGGATTACGCGTAAGAGCGCTTGTTGAGGTCCCTACATTAGCGCATATCAATCCATTGGATTTAATTAATGGAAATGTAGTTTACATCAAACCAGGAGTGCTTGTTGACCAAAACACCTTTGCACGCAGTAAGACCGCAGATCTCTTGGATAGAAAATTAGTTACTGAAGATATCCTTTCCATTTGCAGAAAATATATTATTGACCCAATTATTGCTCTTGTGCAAGACAAAGTATCGGTCCAACCATGGCACGTTGATTCATATTATCAACTTATTATCATACTTGTAGAAGCCGTCTGTGCTCTCACTTTACCTCAAAAAGCCACTGACGATCAAAGTGATAGCCACACGGGTGAATGTGTTTGGGTATCATCAGAGCCGATCGATTTGATTTCATTTGGACGAGTATGTGTTTATGCTGGCTGTATAGTGTGTAGAAGTCTTATATCCAATAATAGTGTATTATTGAGTGCCTTTGACGAAAATTTGATGGATTTGTTCGCATCTAAAGCGAGCGTAGAACAACTAGAATCGTTGAATTTATCACCTCTCTTACCCTCAGATTTCCATTCTGACGAGTTTTACTTACGAGAAGATGCTACTGGAGACGAACTATATCGATGGGCACTCTGGAGTGAGACTTGCACTCGGGTGATCGATGATATCGAGGACGTACCAATGTTTAATCTTCCTGATCATATGAAGGGTTTAGCCCCCCATTCTTACCCGAATATTGTTTCATTCAAATACCCATTCTTGGACCCAGCATCAGTTATTCTCCCTAGTAAATTATCATCAACAGTATGGTGCCTACATAATGCTATTTTGAGTGCCCGATCTGTGATTCATTTCAATATCTACGGAGATATTTATTCAGGTCGAACGTCCCTACTAAGATTCATCGCGACCCACAAGAAGAAACCGACTCGTACTTCGAAAAATGGGTCTAAACCACCACTCAAAGATGGAGAATCCGATCACTGGGCTGTCTATTTGAAAGATAATGCTACCGAGCATGACTTGCAAAACTCAATAGAGGCCGCTTCACACTCACATAAACCTATTGAAATCGCGTGTGACCTATATAATGCTGGTGTTATTTACATTGATGACCTTAATTACCAATACCAAAATGAAAATCAGGACTGTTTTCATGAGATGTCTAATAGTCTGCTTGAGGCTATGCGGTATATATACGCCACTGGTGAAGTATGGAATCGCAATAAAGTAATTCATACAAATGTACGAGGTGTTTCTTCATTTGTTACAACTACACCGACTACCCCTGCAACTCCACTCACAGAGATTAGAGCTTTACGATCTTGCGTCCCTGTTGCTTGCGCATGCGACATAACGAATATTCTACTTTCAAAGATTTGCCAAGAAGTCATACATATTAATATTGATGTGATTATTGATACAATGAAAGCGTACAAATTGGTCATTGAGAATTTCAAAACATTGACAATGAAACAACCTGATTTAACGGATGAATTTGGCGTCATCACATGTTCTCGAGCAACTCTTGCATCAGTCGTATTTTTAATGGAAAATTTTGCTTGTTCCACAGAGGATATTCCTTCTTTGATGCCCATCGATGCGATAAAATTTGCCTCACTTTGCCTGTGTGATTATCGTAGTATGTTTGAAGTAAGCAAAAAACAGGTAGAAGACGCAGTAGAGTTAATAGCAAAAGAGAATTTCCGTTTCCCCAATTATGGTGATAACTTTGTAAAGCAAACTCGTCAAAAAGCGATCGAAAAAGTAATTGCGCGAAAATCTTCAATTCTTGTTAAGAAAATCGATAAAATTCCAAAAGAACCCGCCGCTGGTCCTCCTGTTTCTCAGGGCGTAGGTAAGAGTCTTATTCAGGTAAGAACTGATGCATTAGCAACCCAGAAAAGCAAGCAAGGGCCTTATGAACTAGCTTTATTGGAAGATTTAGAAATATTAACGATGGAATTTTGGAAATATGTCAAGCTTGTTGAAAGTTCAATGAAATTCAAGCGGTTTTCTGCCATTATTTTAGGTGGAGGTTCTTTAGTAGAATCTACTCATGCTGTTGATATTGCTTGCGGAAATAACAAGGACTGGGATAGTAAACGTCTGAAATTCACAGGCAAGGTTGATCACGATGCAAAAGTTCTTGATAATTTTATTCAATATCTCCACGCTGATTTTGAATATTTCTGTGAGGCATATCACAATTTAGAAGCAATTAATGCCGAAAAAGTGAAGAAATTCCTTGAAAACCCTTATGGTGATGCTGATGAGAATGAAGACGCTACTTTAGAATATAAACGTAAGATTTACCACGTTCTTATTTATGGTGCCCCAAATGATATCGAATTTACAACTATATGGAAGAGCCTTTATATAGCCTTGTGTGGCGATGAAATTTGGAATGCAGTCTCACAATCTGATCCTACTATATTTGCGTTGTGGCAAGAGAAACAAGGGCATATGATTTTATCTATTTCTGAGTCTGTTTCATATGATTATGCAATATCATCCCTTGCTTCCTATCATCCAATACTGAATTTCATGCATATTTATCAATTGCCAAATCCTTCTGCTACCCTCGATAACTTGACTACTTGGAGCCACGACGATAAACTTGAAGCGAGGGCTAGTATTAGATCGGCTCAAAGATTGGCTTGCGAGGATCTGCAAAACGAGGGAGATAAATATTTCGACTTACAAAATTATATCTCCTCTTCCGCTTATCGCACCGGCACAGTGCAATGCATAGCTAAAATAAATCGAAAATTCTCGAATTATTTCAATCCACAGCCGATTGTCCCTAGGGATAGTTCTAAGATTCCTCCTGAAATCATACTTGCTGCTAAGAACATTGTTGGAGATGCTTTGCAGAAGGCCGGTTATATCCCCCCTCCCAAGCTGAGTCATCCAGATGTTACTGTCGCAGAAGAGGCAGCTACAACTACAACTACAACTACAACTAACGATATTGATGATGAGGATGAGAAGGGGGCGAATGGCGGTGATGATGTTGCTACGACACTCCCTGAAAATGTTAGCACTAAACCAGTGGTAGAAGCCCCTGTTGCTACATGTCAAATGTATCGATCTGTTCTGAATGAAGTGATAATATCACGTTACGCCTATTGTTTAGACACATCTCCCAATAAAGTTGATAGTGTCAAAAAATTTATTTCAGAGGTTGCAAATCGTAACGTTTTTGAGATCAATTCTGATACGGCCAAAATATCTTCGACAATAGACGAACATGAGGAGACGGAGGATGATGTAGTAGAGGCTGATGAGATCTTGGAAACGGAAGGGGATAATATGAGTACTAAAGAAATTCTGGAATTTTGTATGAAAAATGATGAACCTTCGGATAATGCGAAATTACTCGAGACCCTTGATTCAATATCCGAATTCTCCCAATTTATGGGTTTTGAAACACTTAATTCATTTATAACTTCAGTGGCTCTGGCGGTAGTTACAAGCGGGGCCGTGGTTTTATGTGACGAAGGACATATAGTATCCTCTCTCATCGCAACTGGATTATTCCCAGGGCTAATGTCATGGCCAATCAAAAATACTGGTTATGGAACCGATTTGGAACCGAATAAAGGATGGGGGGTGGGAAATGGTGCTATTTTTGTTATTGGCGACAGTTATGATTCATCACCACCTTCATTCAATCATCAAAATACCTTGATGAGAATCTCACCTTCAAGTACAATTGCTGTAGAAATGATTAAATATATTCTTTTGTGTACGCACAATGCTGTATCTAGAGTAATACAAGTTTGGAAACATACGGGCAAGAAAGAACGCCCCCCCCAAGCCTTAGTAAGAAGACGGTGGAAATCAATTAAACAGAAGCAAGTTGTAGTTCAAACTATTTCAAAAACCCAAAATACTTCGTGGGAAGCAATTAAAAAACTTTGTATATCTTTAGGCTCAGTGTGCTCAACTGAGACGGTCTCTTTAATATGGAGGCATACATTTTTTGAAATTAGCATGCTTTTCACTAATAAAGATGTATTGCATACATCTGTGGAGGCTTTTGTTGAAGTTGCTATGGCATTTGTTTTGCGTGTATTGCGGAGAAGAGTAAATGACAACTTGATCCTATCTGATTCAAAGAGCGTTGCTCTAGCTATGCACTGGATGAATGCAATAACGGAAGCAGAAAAGGAGCAGGAAAGAATGACAAGATTGGAGGATTACGATGAAGATTTAGACGGTGAACGTTCGAGGTCTGCTTCTTTTTATGATGCTGCTGTTGCTCTTGAAGCTGAAGAAGGTGATGTGCTTGCTCAAGGGGTATTGCGGTTAGCAACGAGTCAAATGAGTAAGTTGCGCGCTGCAGAAGGGCTACCTAGAGAAGTTGCACTCAAATCACAAGCACCAACCCTCTTGAATTCTAGAACCTCATCTTTACCTGAAAATCGTAAGACTCGTGTCACAGTGAATAGAACGCTTTCTTCTTTATTAACCTCCGAAATTCAGCATGGTTTAGTCTTAGAGAAAGAAAAAACACAGGAGGAGGATTTCTACGAAATGCCTGCTATTGATTTGATTGGAAAACCTTTCCACGAAACAATGATAGCTTTTTGTTCACAAATTGACGGAAGAGAATTCAAATTGGATAGTAAAACACTTAAAGCTGCAAACGACTTTGATTATTTGGCAGATTGGGTTCGATTTGGCGATGTAGCCCAATTACAAAACAAAACTGCAGTTGTATTGAGTTCGGATACTCCCTCGAAAAAATCGAAAGCGTTGGAAATTAATAGCAATAGCGATAGCGATGGCGATACTGGTGCTTTCGAATTATTACATTTCAATTGGACTGACTTTATATTCACAAGCACTGCCAAACCTCGTGTTGTGGATTCTATGTTTAAGTTTAATTCACACTTCGCTCGATCTGAATCATTTTTTTCCACACTGAGTGATACATTTGATCTCGTTTTCGAGTGTTGGCACGAGTCCGCACCAGACCCACCTGTACCAGTGCCCCCTGTCTCACACAAATTTTTGTGGCTCCTTGGTCTGATGCACGCGGCACTCGGTGTTCGCATCCCTCATATCATTCCACCAAATTCTCGCGAAGAGGGAAAGGCTGATACTAATGATAGCAAGAAAAAATCTACCACAGGTAAACAAATCATTTCTGCATCTTGTTCCTTTCTTCGTGGAGTTTTAGCTAATCTTACTCTAAAGGGTATTGAATTGACAAATGCGAATACTCCACTTTTAATTGGAAATATAACAAAAGATGCCTTGCTTTTGATCTACAGCGGAAATCTTTTGGGCAAGCCATCCCTTAAATATGCTGTGGCTTTGTTGGATTCATTTTTCACTGATGATTGGTGTGATGAAAATGAAGAATATTCAATACAAGGTGTTGCAAAACTACCTCCTTTCTTTTCAATACCCAATTGCAGACAATTAACGGAGATCTTAAGGTCGCATGCTGCTCAAGGTCTCCTTGCAGAGTCAATGATAGATATTGATGGCGATGGTGAATTCGACATGGTCCCTCTTAGTGATGTTCAACTTAGCGGGTGCTCTTATGGTGTTGTGAATGAGAAAGCGCGAGTTTCGGTTATAAATCTTCTAGCCAGAGTAGGACTTGATGTACCATGGAGCCATGGAATCTCTGAACGCTGCTTCGCTTCTCTGTCCATTATGGGAGCAACAGATATAGCTCATATTAAAGTCCAATTTGCCAATGCTGCTAAGTCGATTTGTGATGCTCTCCCTATGCCGATTGATTTGGATAGCCCTGAATTTGCAGCTACAATGGCTCTCAAGAACCAATCAACGACTTTTGTGCCTGAGATACCATTCGGCCATGATAGTGGTGGTGATGATTCCAGAGATATTTCTGCTGTACCAATGCCACCATCAGTAGTAGGAGGGTCGGATGTGGTAATCGAACCATTTAAAGTTTATGAAGAGACTGGAATTATTTGCACTGCCACAAGACACATAGATCCATTATGGGCTTATTGTTTATTGGAAGTCAAGTCTTTTAATGATTGTGTGGAACACTGGAGGAATGGAATTATTCATGGATCTAGGATTGCCGCACAAGAAAACAATAAAGATATTATTTATTATTTCCGCCATGGCTTTATTCCGACGGATTGGATTCATTTGAGTAATGATAAATTTGATAATAAAAAGGATGATAGTAACCTGTTTACGGATGAAAAGTACGATAGTTATAACCAAATACCTAAAGAGGAAGATCTAAGGCAAGTGAAGACCCCTATTCTTATCGAGGCAATGAATGCCATTCAACTGCTTAATCAGCGCAGACGTCGTTTGACGAGATGGCTTACGAAGGGCCAACCCGGCGCTATTCGGCTTTCACTTCTATCTAATCCAGAAGGGCTGCTCCATGCTGTTAAAGAGAGGTTTGCAATAGTGAAAGGTATCCCACTTGCTAAAATTTCAATCAATGCATCACCATTGCCCGTTGATTTACTAAATGAAACAATAATAGATCGACTTGATAAGTTTTCTTATGGTTGCTCATTTGTAGCCTCAGATTGTGGCGTCCGAAATGCTATTATATCGAAATCAACACGCCCGAAAGCTATCGGAAGCAGTAAAGACGAAGAATATGACATTTCTTCGGCACCTGCATCCTCAATGTCTTCCGTCGAGCAATCTGTTCATTTGCATGTTTTCATGAGCGAAGAAGACAAAAGTAAGCATATACACACACCAGTTCCAGATGGAGAAGAAATTCAAAGAATTGTTCCAACAACTTTACCTCTCTTTGCATCAAATTGGATTCATTCATTACTGAAACTGACGCACGAGGATATATCTAGTGTGATTGACATGGAACCAAACGTACCACCGCCTTGTCACGCGTCTCTATTACAAGTAGAATTTACTACCGAGGAGGATCCTGCTAGACTTGAGATTGGCGGTGCTTGCCTGATTACCCTATAGTCGTGTTTTGGAATTTTACAATTATCAATAATTTATTTGAAATGTTAAATAAAAACATGTATATTTAGCAAACACTAACCTCTTATTTCGAATATAAATTATTTGCCGTAAAAATCACGGATTGTTCCTTCGTAACGGATCAACGAAAGTACTTCGAATTATTAAAACATAAAGTCATCATCGATTTCATTCAAGTCATAGGACGTGCGACTAGAAGGCAGGAACACATTCATATTTCCAGCAGACTCAATGGTCTCACCATTTTCATCTCCATCAACGCCATAGACCGTGCCATTAGCACGCGAGGAGCCCCACATATCCCACGACAGCTTCCTCGGCTCTTGTCCAGTTCTTACTGGTTGATGCTCTATCGCAGGGTAATTCTGATCAACAATTTGTTGTTGTTGTTGTTGTTGTTGTTGTTGTTGTTGTTGTGGTCGTGGTGGCGGCGAACTAGCGATTTTTGGCGATTGCGACTGTGAGAACTCATGCATATAAGAAGGAACACTACTAGGCACAATGAGTGGATGATTGGTCGGAGTGAAATCCAAAGCATATTCTTCTCCAAAACTTAATTCTCGTTCACTAAGGTTCAGTAGTTTAGTCCCAAAGAAGTCTGTTTCTCCCACCATCCTTCTCGATGGAGAGCCTCTCTGCACACTATATGGAGTTGGTGGTAGCTGCTGATTCAAAGGAGATTGACTGGGTGATAGTGCTTTCGGAAGCAGCAATTGTTTATTGAAGAGCGCAGCTGGAACAGAAGGTCGTAATCGTTTCACCCCAAGGGCACCAAGACCAAGTTCAACATGTTTTGACCTTCCAACGTCCACATCACGCTGTCCATACTCCGAACCTCCTTGAGAGGAAGAGCCAAAGCCATTATCTTGTCTACGATGCGCTCTTGGTTTTGACTGTGTCTTCGCCTTCAACTGTGATTGCGGCTGCGACACTGAAGCTAATGACGCTGAAGCTAATGATGGCGATTGGGAGAAAGAAGTATTCCCAGTTGATATAATATGTCCATAATCATCATTCCTGGAATTCAAGCTAAAGATAGGATAAAGATTAGACCCACCACTACTATTTGAAACAGATACTGGGGGATAAGGATTTCTGCTGCTATCTACTACAGGAGACATTTGTTGTGGCACAACAGAAGCAATAGGAACTCCGAACGCCTTGGTTGGCGACGGCGTTCCCAAATGAACTGCATCATCCTGGTATCTATACTCATCGAAATTATTATTGGTAGCGGCGGTGGTAGGATAATTATAAGGGTTCAGACAAGGGGTAAGTTGAAACTCTTGATTCCAGTTAAGTGTGGAGACGTCACCATTCTGGACATCTAAATTAATACTTTTTGTTTTCAAAGCTTGTTTTGTTTTCGATTTCGACGAAGCTTTCTGTTTATTACAATTACTAGCAGCCTTCGCTTGTTGTGAAGGCTGAGCAACGGATTCCATTCCATTATCAATTCCAACAAGAGAAGTGCAAAGAAGCAGCGTGCATATATCATCGAGTTTGATAACACCACCACCACCACCACCACCGTCGCTGCTTAGTAGATTTTCGGTCTGCTGGATGGGAACTTTGAAATCAGATTCACCGTAGATCTGCCGATGACAAATGAGCTTTCCAGTATCACGAAGGTAGCAAATAAGGGTATAATTGATGTTCGAACAATCACCAACAATACACTCTTGATGAATTGGATAGTGACGCGAAACACGAAAATATATTTCTTCTTTAACTACTTCTACATGAACAATTAAAGCAGCAGCAGCACATCGATTCACAAATGTAGAAAGTGCACGCGCTTCTTCTGAACTGCACTGAGACACTTCCTGTAATTTTGAGCGCTGATGGCGATGATTTAGATTACTCATACTACTGGATGATGAGAATGGTAGTGATTGTGTTGGTTGCAGCAAGGCTCTTGCTTGATCCAATGTGACAATACCATTTTCAATTAAATGATTCTTCGTTTGTTTCTTAATTTGAACACACTGCAGAAGCATTGATGGGAAGTTCTCTTCCCACAAACCACACAATAAAGCCCTCTGAAGTAATAAACAACTGACAAGAAGTTGACCATTCCCACGGTGCTTACAAACATCAATCAAAGCAGCAAGTACTCGATTAGACTGCTCGACTATTTCTGATTGTTGCACTCGTAGGGTAAAATCTACCAAAGTAGTACTACTTATTGATGCTTGGAGCAAGACAAACGCTTTCGTAGATTCATCTTGAATTCTACCTTTGGGACGAAAGCGCACTTTCTTGCCTAATTCATTCAGTATCTTTTTTTGTTCTCGAATTAAAGGCTTTTGAAGTTCTTTTGTTTTACAAAATTGAGTAAGAAGGGTTGATAGGTCACATATCGCAGGAAGGTTGCAAATTATTTCCATTGATGCGAATGATATGATATGCTTTGACATAGAAAATGCTTCAGGGAGTGGTCGAACAACATAACCAGCATCGATTTCAATGATTCCATTATTCGCCAATGCTTGTAATGCTCTAACACACATATTCATCAACTTTGCATCAAGTTCTTCTTCAGAAGCTACCTTCATACCATAATAAGTAGGATTTTTACGAACTCGAACGTAGAAAAATGTCTCTTTTAACCACAAGATACAATCGGACACATCAGTAATTACTGTCTGTGTAATTTCTGCACAAATGGATTCGATTAATAGACCTCTTAATGAACTTTCAACCAGATCGGCATACATATTTACTCCCTCATACTGCTGCTGCGATTCTCTTGATGTCATAATTACAGCCACACCTTCTGTATCCATACCTGGGCGACCAGCACGTCCAATCATTTGGAGAAGAGTTGTTTTTGACAAACTTTCATAACCCTTTGATCCACCTTTCCATTGGTTTGTACCCTTCACGATAACAAGATGGGCAGGTAGATTTACTCCATGGGCAAGAGTAGTAGTAGTAGTAAGGACTTGAATCCAACCAGCCAAGAATAGTGCTTCAACAGCTTCTCGTGAATCAGCAGGCAAACCAGCATGGTGAAAAGCAAAGCCACGAGAAGCCAAAGATCTTAGTTCAACTTCTCCAATTGCATTCAACTTGGATTGTTTAAATGATTCAAAAGAATGAGCATCACCAGACAATGGGGAGTGAATTGTGCCTAATGCACCACTTGAAGACATTGAAGATAAGAATGCTGCTAAATTCTCTGTTGATTTCTTAGATGAACAAAAGATCAACGTTTGTTTACCCCCAGAGTACCTCTTTACTATCTCTGGGACCTTTTTGTCTAATGAACGCTCAAATAGGAAGGTATTTCCTACAGAAGAACCGCAAACTTCCACATGAACTTCTAATGGGACAGGGCGAAAGGTTTCATCAAAGTAATGTATATGAGATGATTTGCATCCTAGCCATTCACCAATATCGGCAACATTAGGTAAAGTAGCTGAAAGGGCAACAACACGTAACCCACCCGAAGTAGAATTATTTTTACTTACCATTGCAGGTGCTCGAGAAGCATACGTTTTGCTTAACGTTTTCATACGTACAGCTGTTACTTCTAAAACTGCTCCACGATCTTCTGAAAGGTGATGTACTTCGTCAATCAATAACAAATCAATTGTCCCAAGTAAGAAAATATTTTCTCGCCAACGTCTTGTAACACTATCCCATTTCTCAGGGGTTGTAATGATTATATTCGCTTTTGCAATCATTTGATGGATATTATTTGTATCAGTATCACCAGTGATTTCAAGAACAGTCATACCTAATCCTATACCGAATAATCGAGACCAATCACTCATCCTCTGTAGTAGGAGAGGTGCAGAGGTATAGTAAAGAGTAAGATATAGGGATGGAGGAGAGTTAGTATATATACTACCGCAAGGGCAAGGAGGAAAGGGTGCAGATATGATATACATACATACATACATACATACATACCTGTTGACAAAGTGCCTTGTTTGGCATAATAGAGACACATTTTATCCGACTATTATCATTGCCTTTGCCTTTGTCTTGGTCTTCCTGGGCTTTCTGTAAGTAGCATCGCAATATTGCCAACTCATGAACTACAGTCTTACCACTACCTGTAGGTGCAGCCACCACCATATTCTCATCAGATCCCAAGAGTTGCGGAAGAAGAACTGATTGCATTCGATTGAAAGACTCAAAAGGAAACAATACTCGATGTTCCTCAGAAATCACTTCACGCACTAGAACCATCCCCCCGTTCTCCTCTCTCTTCTCCTTCTCTCTTTTCCCATATTGAATTCTCTCATCGCCGTCACCAGCCATCAATTCCGTGAATTCAGGAAATAGTAAATATCGAAATATGTCAGGTGTTTTCTTGAAATATCTTGAGTCTATGAATTCCTTTCTCTCTATTTGTTTGTTCATTGGAATCACAAATTATGTACAAACTGTCTCTGGTTTTATTCCATCACCGCTTCCTCAATATTGTAGTAAGAAGGGCTCTACTTATGCCATTGATTCTGCATATAATAAGAATCCTCCACTTACCTCAACTGAAGCCAGTTTAGTTGGCGAGTTAGTTCAACTACAAGTTATGATTAGGCATGGTGCACGTACACCTTATGATGCTTTCAAATGCTGGGAAGATTATGAAATTCCATGGAATAATTGCAATGTCACAGAGCTTGAGATCCCTTCTCCTGTGATGTCTGGTGATACTCGTGCAGCTCCTTGGTTATTTCGTAAACTTTACGATGGCTCACCAAATAAACTAGGTGGCAATTGTTTCACTGGTCAGCTTATTTCTGAAGGCTACGAGCAAGAGTCAATGTTAGGCACAGAAATCAATGAAAGGTTTATTGGTGGCGCTGATGATGCAGAAAATGGGTTATTCTATCTTTATAATAATGATTCATGGGCTGATAAAGACAAAGAGCGTATTTATTTCAGATCTACAGATAGACAACGTACACTTATGAGTGGACAAGTCTTTGTAGAGAGCTTATTTGATGTTGGTACAGATGATGATCTTGTTGAATGGCATACTGGTGATGTCGATTTGGACGGGTTAGTACCATCTACTACATCTTGCCCTTATCTTGAACAGATCCAGAATGAAGCTTTTGCTGATCCTGATTTTATTCGTCAGAATGAAGAAAACGAAACACCCCTTACGGATCCATTAGATGCTGAACTAGGGAAAGGACATTGGGATTGGGGTTCATTAATTGATTGCTTTATGACTGCATCTTGTACTGGTAATCAAGTGCCTAGTTCTGCTGGTTATATGGATCAATCCCTATATGATTCTGCAGTAGCACAATCTGAGTTTTCATACTTTTGGAAAATGAAGTGGAATCGCAATCAGTGGCCAAAATTAGGTATGTCTGATACATTATATAATGTACGAATAAATGCAGATGCTGCAATTAATAATAATGAAGGTTATAAGAAATTTGTCTTATATTCTGCTCATGATACCAGTGTAATACCTTATGTAGATGCATTACTTGGAGATACGGGTGCAATGGATTTATGGGCCCCTTATGCAAGTTATGTTACTATGGAACTATATAAAGGAAAAGATGGTACAGACGGAGAGGGCAAATATTATTTCAGATCGATTTATAATGGCCAAACTTTACAACTCAGCGGTTGTCCTGATCCTGCAACATCACCTACTGGATCATTATGTGATGCTACTACTGTAATGTCATCAACATTAGGTTATGCTGAACAAAATGGAGGATCAAAAGACAATGGCACTGGTTGTTACCAAGCGGTTGATCCTGTTGATGATGGTTGCGACCCTAAAGATGACGATGGAGAAGGTAATATCGAAGGTGTTACCCCGATTGGTTTCGCTGGGGTCATTATTTTAAGTTCTTTATTTGGTGCTTTATTGGCAGGAGTATCATTTAAATACCACTTTTTAGATAAAATTTGCGGTACGGGAAAATACCAACCTGCTGATCCAAACTCAAAATTTGATTCTTCCACCAATCCATTGCGACCTTAAAATGAAATTAATTAAAATACTTCTGCCATAAAAAAAAAACATTATACGGAATATATCATATCAATTACAAACTTACTTCTTACTTCCCAATGGTTGCGCTTCTGTCAGTGCAAATACCAACCACTGGGTCTATGGGCCGTAACTGGGCAGTGTTGGCCATTGCAAGCCAGCATAAAGAGTAAAATGAATGCAATATATCAGGCATCCATGGTTGGGGATATTTTGAAAATCCTCCAAGATCAACACATTGACATTGACCAAGTAAAAAATTCCGTGTCGAATCTAAATCAGAATCTTGAAAACTCTCAAGTAACATTAGCGTCGCACCATGCCAAAATGAGTAACATGAATCTGCTACTTTATTTGTCCTTCCTTGGTAGCCACCAACCTGACGATTCAAACAGAAATGCCTTATCCTTTCGATGTCTATTGTATCTTTCAGTAGTTCAGGATCGTCTAAATATCCCATCAATGCTAGTGATGCGACCCCACAATAACAACTACCCCCTTGTGCCTCACCACTAGGGAATAGACCAAATCCTCCTTCATAGGTCATACACGATTGGATAAATGCTAGTGCAGCTGGCTTGTTCATTCCACTCCAGTCACCAATAAGGTGAGAAACGACACATGCACAGAATACAAAGCGCATATCACACTCCTTCTCACCTGGGGCAGAAGCAAAGGAGCCATCAGGCTGTTGTAGTGATTTAATTTGAGCCACTAGGCCTTGTCTATCAACACGGGAGAGATCATCACCTATAGTAACAAGAATAGCTAGTGATGTATATGCCATCGCCAAATGACCCTTCATAAAGCAACATCCTAAACTAGATGAGGAGCAGTCGGCGCATACAGGTTCAGGAGCAGGAGTAGCAGCAACAACAGCAGTAGCAGGAGCCGCAGTAGCGATAGGCGCGCCTGTCGCAGCAGCTACTCCACACAAACATTGACCATATGGTTGACCATAACTAGTAGTACCCATAAACCCTGCATGAGCACCATCTTCTCCTTTGCTCTCGAGCTGTAAGCTATAAATGAAGTCTGAAACCTCCTTCTTATCCACCGAATCTAAATCTCCCAATATATCCAACGCAACAATCGCGAAATAAATCGCAGATGTGCGATTCATGTCCAGGGACTCATAGTGATGGCTCATACCCTTATACAAGTGGTGCTTGAAGAATTTTTTGTGTTTTTCTACTGCAAGCATCGTGTCCATTTTGCAAAATAAGCACCATAATTTCATTTCCGATAGGTTAATTCCGGATTTGGTAAATAGGTTTTCTTCTCCGAAAAGAATATGAGTGGCCATCCGTGAGTCATTCGCCTGATAGAGAAGGGACCCAGCAGGGCCGCAATTCCAAAGAGGGAAAGTTCTGTAGTTTAAGTGACTTATTCCGTTAGAGTTTATTCTAAAGTTAACTGATATTTTCTTAGAGAACATTCCTTTGTTGGTAGGATTGCGTTGCCACACAACGAATTTCAGGAATTACCGCGGTTTTGTAAAAGGAATTCTCATGAAAATGCAAAATTATTATTAAATTTCAACTCCAACTCTTCCAATCTCACCTTGTTTTTATCAGCATATAATATATAAATGTCAACCGTACAGTTCACTGGTGAACCAGAGTTAGAAAAATCGACTGCGGTTGAGGATATGACTTCAAAAAGAGGTGAATCAGGAAGTTGTATGAGATGTAAGCAAGCAGATTCCACAATGGCTTCAGATCCTTGCAGATGCTATAAAGTATGCAATAAGTGTGCTATGAAAATGGCTACTGGCGGAAAATGTAAGATGTGTAAGAATATGTTTGTTTCCTTTAGAGGATTGACAGCTGCAGAGCGCGCGCTTGCAACCACCACAAGCAGTACTGAGCACTGAACACAAAACATTGATGAATGATTATGCGAAAGAGAAGAACGTGTGAAATATTGGCCTCTTCAGTCACGATGGGTACTATTGGTACTATTGATAATCATACGTATAGAGAAATGATAATACAGTAGGTCACTAATGTCTTTCTGTCTCTATACTTATCTCTCCAGCTGTTCTGGAAGTAGTGGTTCTCCGTTAATTGTTTATATTTATTTCCCCTAATTATTTTCATACTTCGTTAATTAACTACTTTAATTTAATTCGTATGTTTGCTTTTTTAAAATACGAAGTAATGTTAATAAACTCTAAAAAATATATATTTTTCAAACAAACAATTAATAAAATGAAATCATATCAAAATCCATCAATGGCTTTGCTTAAATAAGGCATGACATCTTCAATTGGCATTCGTACTTGTTCCGTAGAATCACGGAACCTCATAGTCACCGTATTATCATCGAGAGTATTATAATCTATAGTAATACAGAATGGAGTACCTACCTCATCTGCTCTTCGGTATCTTCTTCCAATGGCCCCAGCCGTGTCAAAATCAACATTGTAACGCATAGATAACTTTTCAAATAGTAGCCGTGCTTTGTCCATAATCTCAGGTTTATTTTTCACAAGAGGTAAAATGGAAGCTTTTACAGGTGCAACTGAAGGGTGTAATTTCAATACAGTACGTTCTTCGCCATCAACCTTGTCTACATTATATGCTGATGTTAATACAGCTAGAAATAATCTATCTACTCCAATAGATGGTTCTATGACATGAGGAATGTAATGCTCCTTATTTGCTTCATCGAAATATTTCAATTCTTGCCCAGATGCATCAGAATGTTGAGTTAGATCATAATTACCTCTAGCAGCAACTCCCATTAATTCTTGAGTTCCAAATGGGAATTTAAATAGAATATCTGTACATGCACGAGCATAATGTGCTAATTTATTTTGGGAATGAACATCTCTCATTAATAATTCTTCACGCAATCCAATACTTTTGAAAAAATCCCATGAACGATTTATCCAAGTATCAAGTGCAGGTTGCCATTCATCATCTTTTGGTGAAATAAAATATTCAATTTCCATTTGTTCAAATTCTCTTGATCGGAAAATAAAATTTCGTGGTGTAATTTCATTTCGAAATGCTTTACCAATTTGAGCAATTCCAAATGGAATTTTCATACGCCCTGCCCGCTGTACATTTAAAAAGTTTGTAAATATACCTTGAGCAGTTTCAGGGCGTAAATAAGCAACAGATGATTCTTGACTTAATGCTCCAACTGAAGTTTTAAACATTAGATTGAAGTCCCTCGGGGTTGTTAACACTCCTGGTTCATCGGTTGCTGGAGATGGAATAAGAGGATATTCATCAGATGATGCTTGTGTGAGATCTTTAAGAGGTTGCATATCTTTAAATGGACCTTTTACACCTGCTTTTTTAGCTGCCAAAGTAGCCTTTTTCAAAGCATTATTTTGCATATTATCACTTTCCAAAATTGAAACATACCCAACTAATGTACCACTTTCTGTTACTAATTTACCCCAAAACACCTGATCAGCACGAAACCTTTGTTTTGAGCTCTTACAGTCTACCATAGGGTCAGAGAAGCCCGCAACATGTCCAGAAGCTTCCCATATCTTATGACTTGATATAATAGAACTATCTAATCCTACTATATCATCACGTCTTTGTACCATATCTCTCCACCACAACCTTTTGATATTGTTCTTTAATTCTACACCTAAAGGACCATAATCGTAAAAGCCATTCATTGATGAGTATATCTCTGATGATTGGAAAATAAACCCACGTCTCTTGCACAATTCTACAATATCGACCATTTTTGAAGTATCTGAATTAGAATCTTCAGATATTCTCTTCTTTATCTTTGTGGTTGTTGCAGTTCTGGCTACATTTAGACTTGGATGAGCCTCATCCGAGATACCAGAATGAGCTATTGATGCAAAATGGTGCTTCCATTTGCTTTTGATGTACGCTACATTACTTATTGAGGAAATTCTACCTTGAAATGATAAACTTGTCTTTAAAATCATCAAAAATGCAGCAATAAATAGCACTTTATACATCAACTATTCCTAAGGAATGAACACAATGCCCTCTTTTAACTCAACAATAAATGCCCTGAAAACCCACCTGCTTAAACCTTCATAAGCGAAAAAATATCGGCTAATTTAAGAGGAACTTTGTTTGACTCTTGAGTTAGATCAAAGAGCAAATAATCGAATAAAAGAGATATCATGGGAGCAACTGATGGTTTATGGTTACGAGAGAATGTTTACTGGTGGTGTGCGGGAAAGCCCAAACAAGCTATTACATACAATTGGGCTTTCATCTTGATTTTGAGTCTAATTACTTTCATTGTGGCTTGTAGCAGTGCTGCTCAAGATGCTGATCATGACGGCCACGGTGCAATTTCATTTGCAGGGGTCTGGTCGAGCATTGTGCTCTTGATTCTAGGTGGGTTAGGTACTGTCACTCTTCGTACACACCACAATCATCTTGCTATTGGGATTTTCGGAGGTATTATATTCATCATGTGTTCACAGATGTTGATTGTATTTGCATTATATGCTGAGCATGCACATAAATTCGTATCAGAAGGTCATGCTGATGCTGAGAATGCCATGTGCGTATTCACCTTTTTGCTTTTCTTAGCCTTTGCATCCTTTGGAGGTATGCTTGTAGCGTTCCAAGATGACGTAATTAAGGTAGATAATAGTCAAAATGGACCAGATACAGGTTACGACGACTCAATGTAGGTACATAGTAAGTGGTTGAGTTAATAAGGCGACTGACTGACTGACTGACTGAATGAATGAATGAATAGGTGGATAGATGGATATATGGATAAATAGATGGAGTGTCCAGCAGAGTGGGCATTGCTAAAAAAAACGAAATGCGATATAAATAATAATAATTAACATCAATTGGCAAGAAAAAAGAACGTTCAAAGTGGTTCTTTTTGTCTTGTCTGCCTGCTGCGTTTCTTCACTTTGCAACAACTCCTTTTCCATCCTCGTCGTTTTGTATTAGGATCGTTTCCATCTTTTTCTTTCAAGTCTATTTAAACTTTTACTTTTTTGACGAATATGTAACAAATATAAATAAAGAAAAAAAGAAAGAATAAAAAGAATTAAATTGTGGAAAGTAGTTTATGTTGTTACTTTTTTCCCTTAAAAATATACACGTACCTAAATTGTAAAAGCTTTACTCCTTGTCCTTCTTCTTTTTCTTCTTCTTCTCACCAGAATCATCGTCATCATCTGCCTTTCTCTTTTTGTCAGAGGAATCACTCTTCTCCTTCTTTTCCTTCTTCTCTTTTTTCTCCTTCTTTTCCTTCTTGCTTTTCTTCTCGCTATCACTATCCGCTTCTTCGACATCCATAGCGATATCAGAAGCAGTGTTATACGAAGGAGGAGCAACTGCACGTGCAGCTGCAGCATCATATTTAGCAACACCCTTAGAGCTTCTATCAGACGATGCGACTTCTCTCATTCCACCCTCCAATTGACGAATACGCATCTCGACTTTGATTTTGTTTTCAATAGCAATTGTAGCACCTTCAGTTTCACCAAGAGCATCAACACGAACAGCGAGTGCAGTTTTAGCAGCTAATACACGAGAAATTTTACCTTTATTCTTAGGGGCAGTTTGTCCAATAAGGGATGCATGGTAGATGAGACCATATTTTGGTGTGTCATGCTTTGTTTTTAATGCACGGAATAGAGCCTTTTCTGCACCAAGAATTTGAATAGTTGAAGCAGGCTGTTTAGCTAAGTTCAATAAAGATCCAGCATGGGCAACAAGACGTGCACCAACCATTTCACCAACCATGATTGTTAGATTTGGGGCAATAGCAGCCATACGATTCTTTAAGTATTCGTGCAATTGAGCACGATAATTACTCAATTCAACAACCTGGTCGCATAAAGAGCGAATATTCAACAAGTCAAGATCACTAATCTCCGTACCCATACTAGTCTCTGCACTTCTCTTAAGATTATCTTCTAGCGTTTCGTCACCAAGAATATCGGAGAAATCGCAATTCTTGCAATTAGTACGGTAACCCATACGCAAAACGCATTTTGCATAGAACATATTATCATTAGTAATCTTCGCCATCTCGGGGAAATGCCATCCATACCATTCTCTTACACGCATAGCATACATATTGATTTCCTTATCTAGATCATCAAGAAGACCGATCGCTTGTACAATCATAATATCAACTTTATCCGCGGTAAATTTGAGCTTATATCTAGATAAAGAATGAGCAAGACCTAGTTGCATAGCTTTCATTGATCCTGCATCAGAACTAAGCAAGTGATCCATATGAGTTCGAATTCCACGCATAATTTGATCCACGGAATCATTATGAATACACTTAATTTCAAGAGCTTCTTTGACAATACCTCCAAGTTTCGTGTCAGCAACAGCAAGTTCATCAGTGATCTCCTTACTAACAATGTTCTTCTTAAGGAACTTTTTCAATGACTTGTCTAACTTGTTCTCAATGATACTTGTAGCAGCTACTACTGCATCTGTAGTGTTTCCAAAGGGTGTAAAAGCCTTTAGCTTCACCATACCTGATGCACCATCCTCTGTGGAGAAAATTTCAGCAATATCTGCCTCTTGTAAACCACTCTTTGCAACCTTAAACAAGGCATAACCTGCAGGAGCCTCGAACAATACTAGCATTGCAAAAAGAAAGACTCCTTGATGCGCAATCTAACAAAAAGTTTCGATGCCCTTTCAATCGCTATTTTGACACGGGTCGCGCAATACCGTTGCGGTGTTGCCATGTTGGAAGTAAGTGAACGGGTCGCGCAAATAAGCTTGATTGCAATTAAATAGAAGTTTCTCGCTTACGGCTGCACGATTTCCTATCGATCTGATCGATTAAAGTGTTGGATCTTGATGTTTATTGCGTGTTTGTGATTGGGTTAGAATTACACCATAAATTTGAAAGTGTAACTAAAATAAAGTTCATTTTGTTGTCCTACATTGATCAAAAATAATAATGGCTGAAAAGGGTAGTAGATCAACCTACTTAATGTTAGGTCAATATCGATTAGGTAAAACTCTTGGTATTGGAGCTTTTGGGAAAGTGAAATTGGGACAACATGTTCGTACAAATCAGAAAGTTGCAGTAAAGATCCTAAATAAAGAGAAGATCAAAAGTATGGATATGACCGAGAAGGTACGAAGAGAGATTAATATATTAAAACTGAGTACACACCCGCATATTATTCGTTTATATGAAGTTATTGATACACCCCAGGACATTTTCGTGATTATGGAATATGTGCCTAACGGTGAATTATTCGATTATATTGTATCCAGAGGTCGATTACCTCCTGATGATGCAAGACGGTTTTTCCAACAAATTATTTCTGGTGTTGAATATTGTCATTATCGCCGTATTGTACATAGAGATCTTAAACCCGAAAACTTATTACTAGATGCTGATAGTAATATAAAATTGGCAGATTTTGGACTTTCGAATGTAGTAAATGATGGTGACTTTTTACGCACTTCTTGTGGCTCACCAAATTATGCCGCCCCAGAAGTTATTAGCGGCAGTTTATATGCTGGACCTGAAGTTGATGTATGGTCATGTGGTGTAATTCTATATGCTGTCTTATGCGGAACATTACCATTTGATGATGAGAGTATTCCTAATTTATTCAAGAAAATTAAATCTGGAATGTATTCATTACCTTCGCATCTTAGTCAACTTTCAAGAGATTTGCTTTTGCGTATACTTGTTGTTGATCCAATGAAAAGAATCACTATCCCTGAAATTCGCCAACATCCGTGGTTTCAACATAAATTACCCACATATTTATCACTTCCTCCTGAACATAGAGAAACTCAAATTGATCGAATTGATTATGACATAGTAGGTGATGTATCTCGTATACCGATACCAGGTGGTAGTAGCAGCAGCAGCAGCAGCAGTAGTAGTAGTAGTAGTATTGTTAGTGGTGCTGGAGGTAGTAGTGATACTTTTGTGAGCGAAGAGACAGTAATTGAAGCTGTCATGCTTAGAAAACAAAACACCCCTCTAGGCAGGCGAATGCATGATATTGCAGTGACATATGAGTTACTAATCGATGCAAAGAGACATAAACAACATATTGCTGATTATTTTGAAGCTACGCAAAGTTCTGCATGTACACCCCCAGGTAGCATGTCGGCATTTTCTCCTCTTAAAGTGATGGCGTTGCCTGGTACTTCCCCTCTATCCACAAGTGCTCCAAGGTATGATAGTGGTGTTGGTAGTTTTGGAGGGAGAGGACCATCTTTAACTGGTAGTCACATATCCCCTACCGCTAGAAGCGGTACAGAAGGTGCAAATGCAGCAGCTCGACTTGCAGCTGATAAAACGCGCCGAAGATGGTATCTTGGGATACAAAGTAAAAAGGATCCGGCTGTTGTTATGACTGAGGTTTATAAGGCAATGTTGACCCTTAAATGTAAATGGAATGCAGTCAATAATTATCGTGTTTTATGTATGTGGGACTATGGTACTGGTAGTAATGGGAAGCAGAATAAATCAAAATCAAGTGATAGCGATGATGCTTCTGACATTGCACCAGGAGAGGGTAGGTCTCGAGTGTTCAGCGACATGTCAGAAGCAGATGCTAGTGCTAGTACTGCAGATGTTTTTGGCGATATTACGATCACTGATGATGCAATGCCAGGGCAATTATCTTTAGTTAGTGTTGAAGATAGTGCTACTGGTAGTTCTTCTTCATTACGGAATAAACATGCAACAGGCGGAAAAAGAGGGAAAGCTACTGACATTGAGTTAGATGGAGAGGATGATGATGACGATGATGATGACGACGACGATGATGATGACGACGACGATGATGAGGAGGAGACAGGTGATAGAGGACCAAGTGAAGCGGATGTTAAAGCTGCACTATCATTATATAAGGTACAACAAGGAATATATTTATTGGACTTTCAGCGTATAGATGGAAATACATTTTCATTCATGAAGTTCTGTTCTCTTATTGTCACAGAGCTCAAAAATTTATCTGCCGCTTCCAGAATGCAACAACAGCAGCAGCAACATCAAAAACAACAACAGAAGGAAGCTTCTGTAGCTCAAATTCCCTCAATTGACAAAGATAATATTAGTATAAGTCTTGGTAGCTCGATAACAATGGGCTCTTCTATCCCAGATTCTTCTTCCCTTCCTGTCGGATCCCCTGGAAGTGTTGGTTTCGCTCCATCTTCTCTACTGACTGCATCACCATCGATTAGGATCGGTCCGGAGCACCCAATGCCACCATACGCACCAGGTCCCTAATAAAAATAACACAAAAAATCAAAACAACTCTGTAAATATCAGGTATCTGTAAATAGATAATACAATAGAGGAAAAGGGACAACTTAACTTAAAGTTCCCACTCATTCTAAAATAATATTAGTTTTCAATTATTGAAGTATAAAAACCTTTTAAAAGAATTTCTCTTTAATTAAAAAAAAGTTATAAATAAAATGATGAATTAATTAGATAACTTTTGTAGAGATTAGTAAATTAATCGGATCATAAGTTAAAGAGAAATTCTATGATAATATAAATGAATTAAGCATCTTCTCCTAGAATGGGAGGGATATAATCGTAATCCCTCGTGTCTCTGAATTAATTTATTTATGGTACTGTAAATTACAATAAAATATTTAAAAGAGAAGCAAAAACTAACCTTTATGGTACTTACAATTCAGCGAGTTTCTTTCCATGGACAAAATCAACAATTTGTGGTAGAACATTTTGTAAAGACTTTGCAGCTGTACCAAGATTTTCAAGGAATTCTTCATGTGTTGCTCTATCACCATCAACAATATCAGTCACTACTTTAACAGCGATTAGAGCCTTCTGTGTTTGTTCAGCAACCCATGCAATTGCAGCAGCTTCCATATCTTTTACAGATGCATCATGTTGAGACATAATTGTATCATCCATATCTGTATGATCTAAGGAATTTGAAGTAGTAACAACACCTATTTTGCAGCCTAAATGCTTAGCAAGTCCTGGAGTTTCGATAGCGTCATGATCACCATGACCATATTCAGTGAAACCTGGAATAGGAATACGTCTATCATGATGCTTAAGCTTTGTTGCAAGGAATACATCACCAATTTCAGCACCTTTACCTTTAAATCCACCTGCTGTACCAGCATTAACGATCAAATCTGGATCCAAAGTGTTTACTGCCAAATAAGTAGATAAAGTTGCCGCATTTGTACCTACATTGTCAACACCAAATCTAGGACATTTGCCATTAACAACCACACTCACTTTGAGTGTCTCCTTATATATTCCCTGGTACATTTGCATTGTTAAACCCTTGTGTGAGTGTGCTTGCTTCGTAAGTGACATATGAGTCAAAAAGGGCTCAGCCTCTGCCTCCATCGCAATTACAAACAAAACATGCTTCACTTCAGACTCTCCATCGAAAGATCGCATACTCATATCGTCTAAGGAAGGGAAACCTACAAACCTACAAACCTACTCTACTACTCTTTGAAAGAGCAACACAGGACCGCGGTTTCCGTTTCCGGTTCCGGATCAATTTTTGATAGTGTTTCTTTCCTTTGTTGTGGCGCCTGTTGGTTCTTTTTACGAAAATCTGAAAAACGGAACGAGAGAAATCATTGTAGCATTATGTACATAGAACCTAATATGTTAGGGTATGACCAAGACATATGGAAAAGCGACAATTTTGTATCTGAATCAGCTCAACATACGACAGGTAAGTGGAAAATTAACACCGATTGAAACAAAATAAATCCATCATATTAACATAAACAAATAAACCTAACTCACTAATTTTAACTGTTTTTCTTTGTTGATAACTTTGTTATCGTCAAACCGGACCTTTCCTTATTCGCGCTATACTGACTTTGCATACTGACATTTTAGGCCGCTGGACACAGGAAGAACACGAATTGTTCCTCTACGGCATCGAGGTCAATGGAAGGGTAAGTTATAAGGTTCAGAATGATCATATATATCATTAATGTTCAATGTCTAACTTTATTTTAATCACCCACCACTTTTTCACATATGTATTTACGACAACAGTCTTGGAAAAAGATAGCTTTAATGATCCCTACTCGTTCTACAGTCCAAATTCGCACCCATGCCCAAAAGTATTTCAAAAGACAAAGACAAATGGAAGATAGGAGCAGTGATGACGATCAAATGATAAAAAGAAAAAATAAGGCGGTAAAAATGTCAGAAAATGAGAAAGAGACAGAAATAGAAACAGAAAATCAAAAAGAAACAGATACTGATAGTAGCATTGTTTTAAACTCTCGTTATTGTTCTTTTGATCATCCAGAAACAAAATCAGTGTCATCCAGTCCTATTGGAGTACATGAATTCCCTATACAAAAACAAAAGTCCAAACACTATCCAGAAGGATATTTAGCAACATCAACCACTACAAGTACAAGTCCCTCTTCAACATCAGGAAATGAAAGGTTTCATTATTCAGAAAAAATATTTTTATTTCCTGATCCTCAGTACAGTCTTATCGAGACAGAGACTTTAGCAACAAACTTTTCATTATTGCTGACAGAGCCTTTTGAAGAATATGAATTTATTAGTGACTTATTCCAATAAAGTTACTTCGCGGTGCTCATCTTTTACTTCGTAATAAAAATATTTTCATGTGTTTATAGTCGTAGAATTTCTTTTAAAAGTTTTAAAATAAGTAATAAAAATAAAATACAAATCTAATATATAATGACTAGGTCGAACTAATTTCAAGTGAAACAGAGGATGTGTCAAGTGGCATCACAGATCTTTTTAAAGGAATATATTTGTCTACAATTCGCGTCAACATTTCAATTATAAGGAGATTTGAAGCTTTCGATGTACCACAACAAGGAGATGGAGAGGGCAAACACCAAAAAGTGTGGTCCATACTTACATCCCAAGACTCTTTACGAGGTTGTATACCTTCTAAATAAAACATATTCTGCTTCACGATCTTCTTGTTTTTGTTCTTCTTTTCCCCATTTACCTCTTCTGTTCCAGATCCATCTAATTCACGGTTTTGAACGCAATAAATTGACATTTTAGAAACACCCAAAGCTTCCTCATCAACATACTGAAGAAATTCATATACATTTTCGTCCTGTAAATATTCTTTCCGATTGATATTAAGTTCTCGGAAATATCCCCACACATCAGTTGCTGCTGCATCTACCAAAGGCCATCCACATTCCGATAACTTATCATCATTATCACCAGCACCAGCACCAGCACCAGCACCAGCACCACAATTTATATCATTACCATTACCAGTAGAACTTGGACTTGAAGTAGTGGTAGTTGAACTTTGTTGACTTGCACTTACACCTGCGGAGATGAAATTGACATACGTAATGAAGTGAGATAATACTTTCCGCGCTTGTTCCGGCCTTTTCGAATTATGATCACCTGAAAAGGAAGAGAAAATCTTCCCACCAAGACAAGGAAGAGCTTCAAAGATTTGATGTACCATAGAAGGTGGAGTGAGTACATCTTCCATACCCGATAGCATCAAAATAGGAAAACCCCAAGCATCCTTTGTTCTTTTTTCTTCTTCTTGTGTATCATCGGCATCCTTTGTTACTTGTAATATCGATTGACTGATTTCTTTTGCTCCTGTTATTGGATCTGCTTCAGTAATATCAAAAGAATAACAACATCCTAGCCAAGCACGGACTAGAGAAGAAACACATGATGTTAAAAGATGACAACAACCCATAAATTTACAAATCTTATGGGGAAAACTCTTCTTCTTTGTACCATGAACTATATGATTATAAACAAGTCCTGTAAAGCTAGTAAATGGAGAATCTAGAACCAATCCAGCTACCATTCGAGCAAGTTCAGGGCTACCCGAAGAGTTGAGAATTTGAAGGAATCTTATAATCGATACTGACCCCATTGACCGCCCCCACAGGAGAAACCGCTCTATTCCTCTACCTCCTCCTCTTTCCAAGATAGCAGCAAGAATATATGGGATATCATATGCTTCACGAACTCCTAACGTTATGAATTCACCATCGGATAGTCCACAGCCAGCGAAGTCAAAGGCTACGAGATTCATCTTATGTGGCTCAAGCAACTTGAGAATTCGAGATGTGCATACTTCGATACGAGACGAAGAGTTAGGATGGAAGTACACTACACAAACTGGATTTTTTTTTGTACTTCCTCTCCAAATATATTCAGAAGCTTGAAGTTTTTCGTTTCTACAGTTCAAAACCTCGAAATCTTCACGTTCATAACTTTTAGGCGAGTTAATATCCAAATTTTCTGAACCGTACTGACGTCGCGGTGGGCGGACTAGCCATTTCATTGGTTTTTGGTTATTTATTTGAGTTTTAGACAAAAACCACCCACTGGAAGCGATAGTTTAGAATTTATCGCAAAACGGAAAGAGTCGGTAATATATGATACAATTGCATAATTTGCCTTGAATATCCCATACCCAAATACCAAATATGTCTGGAACTGTATCAACTAGTGGCCTTATGTGCTCTCATGGAAGCGAGCTCGATTCTAAAATTCCTCGTCCCAAAATGGTAAGTTACACATCTGGTATTCTCAACATCTGTCAATCCTTCGATAAGTCAATAAATACTGCACTTTTGCAGTTTCTTGCACATAATTTCGTACATGACTCACTAACAACACTTTTTATTCACATTAATTTACTCTTTACTACTTATTAACCTTTATTATTTAGCCTAAAACCGCTCTACCTCCAGAGCTCAGAAGAAAAATGGGTTTTACCCAGAGATCTAACGATGAAAATCAAGATATTTGGCAAGCCGGCTCAGGTGTATTAAAGCCTGTTGGTTCTGGACGTGATGGTACCTTCCTGAAGAGAGGAAGTGGCGTCCCAATGAGTCAGCGGGCATCGAGACTTGGGCAATACAACGCTGAGGAGTATCGTCAGAGGGCGTTGATTCTTAAGCCCACACTCACTGGTAACGATAGAATTATTCTGCAAAATAGC
>JACKZZ010005533.1_pt1 | contig 83713 bp, 39 predicted proteins | sample 8027871 | NCBI WGS metagenome assembly JACKZZ01 (sample SAMN15724774, study PRJNA655200) | protist metagenome | isolation source: fluorescence activated cell sorting (FACS) single amplified genomes of... | place: USA: West Boothbay Harbor, Gulf of Maine | collected 2000-07-19
ACCTGGGCACCCTACTATAGTTAGCATAAGTAACTCCGAAATGTCCATCGGTAAAAGGGCTAACGGCGCTTATGTCCCTGTTTTCGTAGTACGGGGGCGCTTATGTCCCTATTTTCGTTCCAAGGGTTTCAGGAGGCGCTTATGTCCCTATTTTCGTACTGAGGCGCTTATGTCCCTATTAACTAACGGTAAATTGTGAAAGCAGGACAAAACAGGAAAAAATTATTATGAGACGGTACGAGTACTACCACAACTGTGACAATCCACCTGTTCTTGTATGAGCCACGGTAAATTTGTACTGTACAAGTACTCGTATTATACAAACTGACGGTACGTACAGTACAGGTATATACTCACTTTCTAGATATCTCTTGTACCACAAAATGAGTGAGTACAGTCAGTATGTACCGTAGAGCTCTACTGAAGAAAAAATAGTATGGATATCATCCAGTACATTTGTACTACAACCTACAGTAGGGTGAAAATACACACACACACACACACACATACAAAAATATAACATTTATACTAAACCTGACCTACCCTGACAAATTAAAACACTTCATATTTTCGTCACTAATAACAACCTCTCTGATCTCAGAAAACTGTTTGTGGTTCCTCCTCGATGTTATAACGGTATAATTATACGAAAATAGGGACATAAGCGCCTCAGTACGAAAATAGGGACATAAGCGCCTCCTGAAACCCTTGGAACGAAAATAGGGACATAAGCGCCCCCGTACTACGAAAACAGGGACATAAGCGCCGTTAGCCCTCGGTAAAACGATCCAGAAGTTACGGATAAAAATCATAATTCTTCTACCGCTGCGATCCGTTTGTATGAGTGCTGAGTGCTGGATGCAAGTACCCACCCAATCACCCAATTAGAAGGCTGGATCTTATCCAGTCAATCCTAAATCTGTACAGAAAGTACCTATATAACCTAGTAACTTACCTCATATGTCAATGTATTGAGCTTACAACCACTTATACATATAAAATATAGGTAGGTATGGGCCACTGTACGACGTATCTGTACTGACGTACTGACCATAATATTACAAATATATATACCGCGATGAGCGCTTGAGTGCAGGTGCTGTACGACGAACTTCACCCACGCATACGCACACACATGCGCGCACACTCACCGTCCACTGCAACCACTTGCCACTGACCAAGACATTCCCGTTGTAAATTAAGTAACAAGGTACCAGAGTAAAATATGAAAAGATCGATAACCGTGGCGATGGCATCTGCATCCGATGGTACACGCACGGCAAACACTGGAGATGGAGAACAAACCTCGATGGCGACGGCGATGCAAACCACGTGGGCTACACGTTATTGCAATAGTGGTGACGCATCGCGGCAATTTCGAATGTGTGTATCCGAGTATGGAGACTTTACATTCCCAGACAGAACTTGGGCGCTAATTATAGAGTTTATGGTAATGACAAAAGAGCAATCGCAATTGTGTAGACAAGTCTGGGAACACTTTCAGTGTGTTGTTGTTGTTGACGGAGTTATCGTATCTCCTCCATATTATGAACGAATTTTCAACAGACGCACGTTAACTATTGTCAATCTTAATCATTCCTATATTGAAGACATCACACCATTAGCAAATGCCTTGCGGGCAAATGTAACTTTGACTGATTTACTTCTCTGTCGGAACTGCATCACAGATACCAGAGCATTAGGGAAAGCATTGGAAATGAATTCGACACTTACTTCCTTGGATTTAAGGAACAATAAAATCTCGGATATCACTGCACTGGCACGGGCATTGGAGATCAATTCTACTTTATTGAAATTGGATTTAGGAAGCAACAAAATCACAGATATTTCGGCAATTGGAACGGCAATGGGAGTGAATGTAACTCTTGTTGAATTGCTTTTAAGTGACAATCAGATTACTGATATTTCGTCCTTGTCTGCGATTGCAACAAATTCTACGTTAGCTGTTCTTGATCTAAGTGAGAACAACGTGGTGGATATATCCGCGTTAGGAGTTGTAATGGAAACAAATTCCGCATTATTGAAGCTTGATTTAGGCACAAATCAAATTGCAGACATTGTGGCGTTCGCCACAGCATTAAGATTTAACTCTTCGTTGACTGCATGCTATCTTAATAAAAACAGAATCACGGATATTGCGGCATTAGCAACCACACTAGAAGCAAATTCTACACTAGCTACTATTTATCTCAACCACAACCAAATCACGGATGTCACCGCGATGGGAATTGCTTTGGAAAATAATTCCGCATTAGTTGAATTGTATTTAAATAACAACCAAATTGCAGACATCACAACTTTTGCGCAAACCTTGAAAACAAATGATGTCCTGGCCATATTCTATCTCAATTGTAACCAAATCGCTGATGCAACAGAACTGATATTTGCTCTGGATATTAATTCTTCGATAAGTACGCTTTCTTTGTGGGGTAATCAATTGACAAACTCAGACAAAGACATTCTTCGCGAAGTATGGGACCAAAGAAGTGAAAACTTAATTTTATAACAATTTATTTTCTTATGCCTCATGAAAATATTTTTTAATGATAAGACATGTCAGGCCTGATATAGATATTGCTCAATACGGAATTTAACAGTTGTTCTGCCATTTCTATCGAAGATATTAAGTTTCCTATTTCTTTCAGCTCCCGTTTGCTGTCAGGCTTGATTGGCCTCCTCCGTAGTGGTATCCTCAGCGTGGTGGGCATTTTCAGGGTCAGTGTACGTGGATGAATCTTTTTGAGAGGAAGCAGAGGTCCCAGTATGCAGAGTATGGTCCAGATCATCTTGATTCTTAGCAGCCTTTCCGCGATTATCGCCGCTGCTGCTAATGTTGACACTTTCAGGCAGACGGATGATACCCTTCTGAATGAGTGCCGAATAATCGCCCCTGTTCCATTTCTTAACACTTAGGTATGAGCGGGCATTGGCATGCTTTAATAAATCCCCTTGAAATGTACTGTCTGCAACTTTGAGTAACGCGGCCTTGTGGTATTGCCGTTTTCTCACCATATATTCCCACAATGTTTCGGTCCGAAATTTTACATTTGCAATACCTAATGCATGGATTCCGTTGCCTGTACAATTGCAAGCAAGCGCCTTCGAAGCCAAGGCTAAACCCAACCAGTCTTCCTCCTTTTTGCTGGCAATATGAAAGATGAGAGGCCAAGAGCCAGTAACCATTCTTAAATTGACCCCTGTGCCAAAATCGAAGGGCGGCAAAAAGTTCTCTTGCACACAGTGAAGCAAGCACCTGAACAAATCCATGTTATCATTCTTCAAAGATTGCAAGAGGACCCCGTGCAATTCATAGTGTGCCCGTGTTCCCGTTTTGATCTCTCTAAAAATGCTTTGATGCTTCTGTATGCATGCGAATGCAAGGCTGCTTGATTTAGCTTTTGCAAAGTGCGAAATTGCACAGCATAAAATAAATTCTTGCATATCCTTTAATTCGTGTGTACCTTCCGCCCCTTGCAATTCACAAAATAGATCAAAGGAGGTTTGTCGAGGGGCTCCTTCTGCCACAGGAGCCCATCGTTTCTGGATAGCATGCTTGCTTACGTTTTCCCGATACTTCTTCACAGTTTCATATTTCGACAAAAGTGCCTCCTTTTCCGCCTGATTTCTGCCGCCCCATTGGCGCAATAAAGACAAAATCTCACCGAATTTCTTTTTATCGGCCATATCACTTCTATAGCTGGTCTCGGCAATATCTAGTGCAGTCAGGCCACCGTCACTGCGAGCCTCGTAGAGGGGAGTACCACCTACCTCAAGAAGCAACGCTACTAAAGGCGCCGACGCATGTTCACCTTTTACATGTGAGCAAAAACTTGCATAGTGTAGAGGGGAAAGGCCACCATCCATTCTGCAATTGATAGATTCCGGACATGCACACATATGCATTAAGACTGCACTAGTAATGCCCCAGGTGCAGGCCATCTCAAGCGAAGCGTGTCGAAAATTATGTTCATCTAGGATTATTTTCTCAAGGATGCCATGCATGTGCGCGTGATGAAACAGTTCTACAATACAATCTAGACTGCCGCTGTAGCTCGCACACCCTAGAACACTCAAGTTTTCTTCATTGCGACTTGTGATGACCTCTGGATGAAAGCGTAAAATTGCCGACAAAGCAACCGTATCATTCAGCTCGCAGATGCGCGAGCAGGCAGCAGTGGCTTCCTGGAGAGATAATTTTGGTAGCATGTCCAAGATAGGAATGCTTTGGGACGGTGCGGTCCGCAAGGAATAGTCTACATAGTCAAATGTAGTCGAACGATACCGTCGCGCCCCACGTTGGTGGTACGGCAAAATATACGGGTTTATGCCCACATAAGTGTCCCACGTTTGCTGTGGCGTTGGCGTCTCCCTATATCGATATTTACCACATCCTTGGCGCGCCCATGGCGCTCGTTCGCGGACGTGCCCATGCTTTCCTTTTCCTTGCCCACATGGGTCGCTCTTCCATTTCCAGTTGTACTTCTGGACGTGCCGCGGCTTGGAGCCACTTCTTGCGCTCTGCTTATTGTCCCAAAAATATTGGGGTTGTATAACTAAAATGGGCATATGCAATTTGGTGCATTGGCATGATTGATTTAGATGATTGATTTAGTTACAGATTTTAGTAGTTCAACGGGGCAAACACATACGTACTTGTTTGAGAATCGCTTTTACTTTGTGACCGCCTCGACGGCGGTACATACGCTTTTTCTTTTAGCTTTTCTCTTCTTTCGTGGTGTATGTATTCACCGCTTTTTCGTTTTTCTCTTTCTGACATTTGGTTGGATTGTGTACTGTAAGAGTTTTTTGTTTTGTTTTGCATCTTGGTAGCGCTGATTTGATTTTTTTTTTCGGCAGGAGGTTATACTGTCCGGGCGACATCCCATAGCCCGCATCCCTCTTTTGAGGAACACCCCGTCTTTCGACGGCGGAAGGGTTAATCGTTCGGTCGCTGGTGCGTCATTCAGCAACGACCCAGCTCGTTCCAAAAGCTGTCCAATGCATTGTCTACCATCCGTGTGGTCTTGGGCCCCGTTGGCAGGGCCGTCAGTGCGTGTCGCGTGGCGAGGCTTGTATTCCTCTTAAAACCCGAATCGACACGAGCCCCAACCTTATCGTAGGTCGGACGGATACAATCGTCTCAACGTGCCCAAAGAAGCATCTACTCCCCTCTTCGAAGGCAATGTCCATGTCGCGCTGTGCTACTGATTCTGCTGTTGCAACCGAAGCTGCAGCGGCGAGAAATGTTCACGAGAGTTCCACAGCGTACTGTGAAAGGGGCGTGTTTGCCCAACCTTAAATAAGGTCCGTCCATGTCTAGAGATTTCGTGGGGGAGCTTCCAGATGCGTCTGTTTTGGTTGGTCCGTAGGCGGAATCACCGGCGAGAGGGAAGCGTTTGCATGCCGAAATAGGGGATCAGGCCAAGTCCAGGGAGCGCTTAACAACACGGACCTATAGCGAACTGAATGCGGGGGTTACCAATCCCCACCCACCTATCGTCTACTACTGTAAGCAAGACAGACACCAAACGGCTTCTTCACTCATCCTCTCTCTCTCTCTCCGGTGACACGGACCATCGCACATACGAGATCTGAAATTGTATGGCACAATCGTATACAATCGTCCGGCTTCCGCGGCGGGTTGAGAGATTTTTATTTTGGTGGTTTTTGGAGTCCACACCTTTTCTCAAATTTCTTGAATATTTTTGTGACTCTGATACAAAAGTATTTCTATTTGAGATAATATTATATTGTACATTATAAATATACTTATAAATCTAAATTTTCAAATTTACTTCACCCACCGAGTCTTCGAGTCTCATATCCATCAATACAGTATGTGCTATTATTTTCTTGCGCGCTACGAACGACAGATCACGTACTCGTACTGTACTGACCTCTAATACTCGTACTGTATTACTAGTACAAATTATCCTGCAAGTAAGGTTAGCTACGACCCCCGGGGTCGTACTCGTACTGTACGTATTAATACAGTACCTACGCGTACTCCGTACAGGTACGTTCATACGTACTTTCGCTCTAGATTCTGGTTCATACCGGTACAGAAAGTATTTATAATCTAGAGCGAAAGAGCGAAAAGAGGCAGAAGGGTGTATGGTAAATCTGGAGAGCAAGTCCAAATTCGTAACAACTTCAGATCGATTACAGTAAATCCGGCTACGAACAAAATTCTGGTGCCTGCGGAAATTCTGGTGCCTGCGGAAATTCTGGTGCCTGCGGAAATTCTGCGACTCTTCTTATGGCATCCGCACTATTATTACGAGTACTACAGTACTACAGTACGAGTACAAGTACTGGAGTGACAGTTCTCGTACTCGTACGCGTACAGTAGGTAATACTGCTACAGTGTTACTCGTACCGTAGTATATACAGGTACTTGTACGTACCTGTACTGAGTATATACCGTATGAGTACAGGTACTGTTCTAACCTTACTGTAGTTGTACTATAGCTGTAGTGCTGTACTCGTAGTACGTATATACCGGTACTTGTATCGTACCCAGTACGTACGAGTACAGTACAAGTACTGTACTCATGAGCTCATGAGTACCCGTACTCAGTACCCAGTACGTACGAGTACAGTACAAGTACTCATGAGCTCATGAGTACCCGTACTCAGTACCCAGTACGTACGAGTACAGTACAAGTACTCATAGTACGAGTACGTACGAGTACAGGGATTAATATGCCGTACACTCAGTACTAATATTTCCCGAAAGTTACGGTACAAGTTAAGGTAAAGTTACGGTACAATCAATGTTTTGGTTATAATATATCGTAAAATCATGCCAATAAAAACGTAAGAAGTACTGATTTTTTATTCAACCTTCTCAGCAAAAATCAGTACTTCTTGTGTTTTTATTGGCATACGATATATTATAACCAAAACATTGATTGCCACGTAACTTTACCTTAACTTGCCACGTAACTTTCGGGAAATATTGGTATTTTTATTATTGATAGTTTTTGAGAAAATGTAAAATTAAATAGATAACACGAGTTGCTCTGTAATTTTTTTTATTTATCCTCATATTTTCGAAGGTGCCACGTAACTTTTCCGGACAATTGTTTCGCCGTATTAATAACAGGTATCCGCTTCAAATCTGATACGCCAGCGGATTGCTTGTTTTCTTTTATTCATAAAAAAGTTCAAGGGGCGTCTAGAGCGAGACTGCCTGACTGCCAGACTACATTCATAGCAATACCAGACGACCAGACGGCTTGACTGCCGCCAAGATAGACATTATTCACACACTCGGTACACCATATAATCGCATTCCACCAGCATTATTATGCCGCAGAAAGATAAACCCGGAAAGGGGGGAGGGAAAGGAGGGAAAGGAGGGAAAGGAGGGAAGGCGGGGGGGAGCTATGTACCACCGCATTTGAGGGGGAAATCCAGTGGCTCTCGCAACGACCGCGATGCTAGCCGCGATAGTAGAAGTCTAGAAGACATGTCACAAACCAGCACTGTCGGTTCAATGAGTCATGATTCCGTTCGCCCAGTATTTCCTCCCTTGCAAGATGACGAGTATATTCACATTTCCACGGTGAGCCCTTGTCCCTGCGTTGTTATTCCCGAACATGTCGACAATATCCCAGAAGAAATCTTGCGGCGGATTGAGCGCAACACCCTTCGTTCAACGCTTTCCGCAGAGAACAGAACTATTCACGGGATCGGTCTTGTCGGAAGAGCGCATTTGCAAACAAAAGCAATATTTCATCCACGTTCCGATGCGCCTCTCGTTGTCACAGGGACTTGGACGTTCATTTCGTCGCGCGATTCTCTGTGCATTGTTCTCCGTACCAGCGGCGAGATTTCCACAGGGTGGGGGCAAAGCAAAGATGGCATCGTATGCACATTGTGCTGCAATCCTCATTCGGGCCATAACCTCGAGGATGGATCCCCAACGGTTGCGATCCAATTTTATGAAGCGTCAAAGCAAGCAACATCGATTCCCAACACTGAGGCAAAGCGAAGGTTTTCTAGGTTAACGGAAGAAACTTCCTTCAACTTTCAAATTGTGGACGATGGAAAAACTGTAACGTTTACGGTATCGGACGTTGCAAACGAGGAGCTGCGGTGCACAGTACTCGCAGATGTTTCGCAAAACCTGGGCAGGAGTGGCGGTTACGTCTCCTTCTATAATTGTGAGAGCACAATCACGCGGAATAATAGTTATGGATCGCCGTTAGGCTGGCTTCAGAATCTATCAATCCAACAACACAACTCTTCGGTGGAGAGCTCTATGGGAAGCAAGCAAGGAACCAAGCATCACTTTGCAATGCTTGGACGCCGTCCAAGTACCGGTACATTGCTTCAAGAAGGACAATCAAGCAGCATCAGTTGCAGCGAGAACAATAGCAGCAGCAGCATTCTTGACCTGTCATCAATGACACTCGGTGATGAAGGGGTACTTGTGGACGGGTTGACAGCCAGTGCCGCGGGCAATAGCAGCAGTGGGGCCACTGTTTTGGGCGATAGATGGAATATCGTGGTCGATGGAGTGCCAGGAAGTAGAACAGGAAGAAAGCCCAAGTCCTCATCATCACGAGCCCGGTTAGGCAAGCAAGCATGGGAGCGTGGGGCGCAAGCAAGCAAAAATAGCAATGTGAACGCTAAAGAGTCTCACCGGTCAAAGGCAGAGAGTTTTCGACGCGCATTTGCGTCTTCGTCTTCACCAAAAGTGAGTGCAAGTGCATCGCATTCCACTACCGGAACAGAAAATGGATCTTTCGCGCACGGAATACGATACGTTGCAACGCATCCACACTGGGGACGCGGAACAGTAATCCTTCGAGAAGATCATCGATTTCGCGCCTCATCTCACCACGGACCATCCTTTGGGTCCTGGACCGTTGATGGCAGCTCTTTAATTCTCCAATGGGATGACTCGAGATGGGAAAACGAGTCTCTTGAAACAAATGACAATGGTATCATGTTTGGGGGAATGCACCCGAGTGGTGACGGTGGTGCCTTTTGGCTACATTTAAACTTTGATGTTGACAGCATCCCCGCTTGGTTTCCTTTTGCAGCTGGAGGAAATGCGGACACAGATGAGGAAGATGTTTTGTAACAGGACACGGAGGTGGTGTTAATAGGTCGCAAACGATAGGGCGGCGAAAATATGGAGAGGAGGAGGAATGGAAAGGGAATGAAAATTTAGTTGGGCCTGTTCATTAATTCATGCGCAATATCACAGCAAGTAGACTTCCTGTATAGATTAATCTCTATTACGACGAGCCTGATGAACAATAAAAAATATGCAAACAAACTAAAAGATACAAATGATAATCGCAATTAATAAATGAATGATAGAAAATGACTGTACACTTTGCGATTTGAACAAATATCGCAGAAATTGTCGCAGAAGTGCCATTCATTTGCAAAACCATGCCCTGGACGCGAAGACGCTTCTTTTTGTATTGAACTAATTTTGTCAAATACTCTGTGTACCCTTCATCACTATGGGCATTTTCGCACCCGCGTAGTCCTGCTATTACCGACTGTCATTGAAAAACTCAGTCAACTATTTGAAAACTTGTTGGCACATACATTGCATCAGATGACCAGATTTATGTTGCAAAAGATCATACTCTCGTTCTTTACATGTTGGGCACAAAAAAGTTGACCTTGCATATTTTGATTTTGATACCTTAATGTATTCAAAGTTATTGCAGGAAATACTTTGACAGACTGCCCCTGTTCTTACACTTTGAGGATTATGTTCACTCTGCCGTGACCGGGGCTTAAATTCCTCACTAAGCTGGGCAAGCAATGCACTTATATTTTCATCTCTTTTCGTCTGAATTTTTCTATCTTCTTCAAATTTCCTTCCCAACCTTTTGACAGACGCGGAAAGCTCTCGCATCTCCTGCCCATATGCATTTATGGTCAAAATCACTTGATTACGCAATTTATTATCCAACAGCACTTCATTGATGTCAAAATCTTTATCTTTCATAAATTTGAAGTCTTCGGTCCACAATGCCTGATCAACTCCGATGGCATGCAAGAATTGCTCGATGTCCTTCAAGTACTCAACTAAAGGCAAAGTGCCACTGCTGTAATGGGCGACTATATTTCGGATTTTCCTTATCTGACGGATTAAATGCTGAGGTGCTGTTTTATCAAGCATAGCCATGCATGCATTTAGCATATTGGCAGTATCGCTCTTATCAATGTCCTTTTCAAAATGGATAATGCTCATCTTGGACACAACTAACTTGTACGTGTCCCAGTAATCCTTTGGCAAATAGTTTAGCTGCTTGCGTGCCTCTTGTAACACCTCTGGCGACATTTGAGCTCCCTTTTCGAATTGAATTCTTTCTTGCAATTTCGCCTCTTTTGGGGGGCTTCCATTAAATTTATCAAGCTTTTCCTGTAGTCTTGAAATTTTTTCTTGTTTGTTCTTCTCGAACGTGGAAAATTGCTCCTTTGCTCTATCACGTGCAGCTTTTCCATTAATAAAATCCCAACCCCATAATTTTGTTTGTGCATTATTCTGCCAACAATTCGGGTGTTTTTCTCTGATTGTGGCGCGGATGGATTCCTACATTCCCATTTTGTGTACTCGTCCATACATTTAGTATGGAATTTAGTCAATATTTTTTCTACAGTTGGACGCATCGCATTATTCATGCGTGTCAAGGCAAGAACTAATATCATTAATTGCTGCTCAGTCGCTGTTGTTTCAAGTTGCTTTGATCTTCCGCTATCACCGTTGCCATCTTTCTCCATTTTATTCTTGGCAATATTCTCCTGCTGATCATCGCCTCCTCCGCTAGAGTTCATTTTCGCCTCTGCCTCCTCAATCCACGTCATTATCCTTTTCTGATGGCCCTTCTTAAGCCCTGCCTCCTCGAGATCATCGAGAGCGACATTTTCCACGAAATTATCCGGAACGTCAAATCCATCTTCCACGAGTTTGACAGCATATTTATGGACCAAGGAATCTTTTACCTTCAATAAGGGCCCCGACATCATTGGGTAATTCTGAAACGGCAGAGATCATACAATCTTTGATCGCTTCTTTTGTTCCATAAGGTTCGTTTAAAGACAGCTACTTACGACAGCTGCTGCCATGACCTCTGCGTACACTTCTGCACCACATCGCTGTACTCCTTGCGCCTGTGTAGTCCTGCCATCGCCAAGCCAAGTGTCATTAAAAACAATTAATCAATGATTTTCAACATTTGACCACACATACATTGCAGCACAAGACCAGATTCATATGTCGACGGGTCATACTCTCGTTTTCTGCATGTTGGGCACAGAAAAGGTGACCCTGAACATAATGTTTTTGATACTGGAATATTTGCAAGGTTATCGCAGGAAATACTCTGACCGGGTACACCTATTCTTGCTATCTGAGGAGTATGTTCACTCTGCCTTGACGAGGTGGCACATGACGTATCGTACACTTTAATCGCTTCCCTTTGCTTACGGATTGCTGCCAGCTCTGCAAGCGCATTTATTTCTCTTTTTTCAGCATCAATGTCAAAAAGTCTTTTCTTTAATTTTCGATCTGAATATTGATTATTTTCAATGACGTCCAATTTATCCGTTATACTTTCAAAATAGGAATCAATTTGAGACGCTTGCGCTTCCAAAACACACCGTAAAAGCTCGCCTTCTTCACCTTGCAACTTGCCCGGCATCAAAGAGAGGCATTTGGTTGGATCCGTCCTCATCATCTCGAACTCATCTTTCCACAAATGGCGCGGGACACCCAATTTATCTAGAAAAATCTCTATAGTGCTTAAATGTTGTTCCAATGGGACATCTCCTGTACTATAGTGAGCTATGAAATTACGAATGCCCTGAATTTGTTCGATAAGTCTCGGTTCAGGACCTTCGCAGACATTGAGCATGCATGCACACACATTCAACATGTTGGCGGCATCTTGCTTCTGCATATCCTCCTCAAAGTGCTTGATGCTGATAGATGAGACAACCAGGCGGAAGGAGGCCCATTTGTCAGCTGGCAAGTCGTTAATTTCACGTGATGCCGCGTTGAGCACGGATTCTTTTGGTTCCTTTGATTCCAGTTCCCTTATTTTTTCTGAATATACCCTCTTACCTTTATCATTTATAGCCGCTTTGTGTTTTTGCTTACACTTTTCAATATTCTGTTTCTTTTCCTTGTTAATCTGGTTAAGCGTGCTTCTTGCAGAGTCACGAGCAATTTTCCCATTAATATGAGACCATCCCCAGCACCTTTTTCTGGCATGGTTGTTCCAAATTTCCCTAATTTTATTGTTTTTCTCTTCCCTACTGGAGTTTTGCGCATCGACGGAACTTGCCCAATCATCATACTCCCCCTTGCATAGATTATGAAATTGCGTTAAAATGTCTTCTATCTTTTCGCGCATGGCTGCATTCATTCGAGTGATTCCTAACAAACAAACCAACAAATCGCGTTCTTGGTCGGAAATATGAGTAGATGTCGGCTTCTTAAACATTTGGAAGCACCTGTCCACGGCGACGCTTGTGTTGTCGCTTTTTGAATCAGAGTGTGTACTTACGCGTGTCGTCGTTGCTGCATTCTTTCGACTCTTTCCTGGGCATGGAGAGGAGTGGTTGGAATTTGCTGAGCCAAAGCTGCGATCACTTTCACTCCGTGCTCTGGTGTTACAATTTCCAACTGTCTCTTTTGCATTGTCCTCTTTTGTATATGTGAGGCACCTGTCCACGGTGACGCTTGCGCTGTCGCTTTCTGAACCAGAGTGTGTACTTGAGCTTGTCGTCGTTGCTGCATTCTTTCGACTCTTTCCTAGATATGGAGAGGAAGGGTTGGAATTTGCTGAGCCAAAGCTGCGATCACTTTCACTCCGTGCTATGGTGTTCCAATCTCCAACTGTCTCTTTTGCATAACCCGCTCTCTTACATGGAGACAACGGGATCTCAATCGGTCGACCACAGATATCGCCATTTTCATCAACAGTTTGGCATATTTCATAAAAAGGATCATTAACCTCTCCATCTTCAAGCCAACCGAATAGGTAATCCAAGTCTTCGAGCTTTGAAGATTCGGTCCGAAAATCATTTTTTAGATATGTGTCTTTTTTGATTTCACCCTCCTCGTATTTTGTAAACAGGTCTTCTCGTTGGCATGAGAACCATTCATCTTGATTTTGGTATTGCCATTTCATAGTCTTCAAAGTATCCAGATTGTTCCCATATTTCTTTTTAAGAGCACATAATTTTTTCTGCACTCGTCCTTTACGAGCTCCTTTCAAGCCGCAAGCTTCCAAAGCTTCTCTTAAACAGGTGTCGCATCTCCAGAACAAGTGTTGCAATTCTGCCAAATCATCGGGTTTAGCAGTTGCTATTTTGTCCATTGTATAGTCTTTTGGCTCGTAAGGACCAATAATATTTTTCAACTCAAAGCAATTACATTTTTTCCTTAAACAATCCCCAATAACATCTACGTCCGCTTGAAAATGTTTGCACTTACTTTTTTTTTTGACTTGGAATCCTACGCGAAACAACCAGGCTTCAACCTCCGAGTCCACCTCCGGATCAACCGTGAAATGCTCGACAGTGAATGACCAAACACGCTTCTCGACATTGATAACGGTATCTGTGTATCGTGTGGATTTAGATATATGCCTCAATCGTTTCATATAAAGCTTTTGCTTGCGCCGTTCCCTTTTACCCAGTTTGGTTGAGGGTGGATTTATTAACGCAGGACCAACATTTTCATAAAACACACGAGCACGGCAATTCAGCCCAGAATTAACTTCCGGGTATTTATCATTTTCATAAAACTCATATACCGAAGACATTTCCTGTCCAATGTACACTATATCATCGATAGCGCCAAGACGAAATAAATCGACGGGATTTAACCAAGTGATATATCCAAAATGACGTCGACCAACGGTAAATCCGTGAACAGCTTTCAAATCGGTAAATGATTCTCCTAGCTGTTTGAAGACAAGATTAGATGCAGCTCTAACATTTTCTGGTGCAGCAACAAGTTTCGATGCGCTATCTTCTGAGGCAGCATTAGAGCCTATCCAGTGAACATAGTAACCTTGCTCATAACCTTTCTCAGTGACGTATGGCATGTCCGGTTCTGGTGTGTCTGCTACAATAGCCAAAGAATGACGAATCCAATAGTTTTCATTATGCTTGGAAGTAAATTGGGGGTGAAAATTGAAATCCAATTTTGCATTATAATATTGCTTGTTCACAGCTCGCAAGATCCTCAGGAGCTTTAATTTTTGACATTCGACCTGCTGTTTCTTATCTTGGTCCGAAGAATTAGTAATGACAGCCACGGCGATTTCATTGTTCCTTTTTTTCCATTTCAAATGCATTTTTGTATGGTTTTCTACATTGAAGCTTGATTCTATCTGCCCCAACTTAAAAGGCATTTTCGAATCCTTGTCAGAGAAAAATTCCATACGTAAAGCATGTTCACCCAGAAAAACGCAAATTCTTCCAAATAATCCAATGGGAAGCGCACCAGGAAAAGATATTGAAAAGGATTGTTCCCTATGCTCGGCCCGTTGTGGTAAACTTGGCAGTAAACTTGGCACAACATATTGCAAAACTACTCCATTTGAGCGCAACAACGTCATCGGGCATATCAATGCATTTTCTCGCATGAGCTCAATAAGATAAGGCATGGAGCTCAAGTATCCTCGCCAAAGGATTTGTAAGACACGCTTGCTCAAAATACCCTCTTGCTTCAACTGTTGCCATTCAAACGGCAATTCTTTTGCATCGGCGTCAAATTGCAGGGGATGATACACCAGTTCAGGTTCGCTTGTATTTTTTATATTATCCTCGTCATCCTTCCGATACTTTCGAATCACGGCCGAAAATCGATTCATCAACCATTGAGGGGATAAGATAATCTTTTGGTTTAGTTTCTCGTTGTCGCTGAAGTAGAGTAGCATTCCAAGCTGGTGAAATTTATAGAGCATCGTATTGACCTCGTCGAACAGACAACGTTTCGCGATTTGTTCCCAGTTCGTCTTTTCGGTAATTGTTGAATTCATTTCACTCGCTTTAGAAACGCTTTCTGAATGCATCTGACATGCCTTGCGGAAGATCTCTTGCGGAGACATGTTTTTACCTTTTGCCTCGATACCAATTTCTTGCTCTGTCACGGCAATGGCATCCCAATTAAAATCACAGGACTCCCAATCAAATTCAGGTCCTTTTGGGAGCCGACCTGGACAATTTGAATGGGGCTCAATCCCCCAATCGTAACCTATTTCGTAGACTTCTGCAAGCGTCATAAATTCTTTCTCTTTACGTTCGGACGCTAATTTGTCCAATACCATTAACCACCGGAAGGGAAATTTTTCCTTCATGTATTTTTGCTGCAGCATAACTTGCAACACGCGTTCTCGAATCTTTTGTATTGCAACATCATCTGTACCTTTCGGGTTGTCAACGGGGAAAAACATAATCTCTTCGGTATATTTTTCTATCGTTTCCCGTAGCTTGAAAAGTTCAGGCTTCAGCTCATTTTCCAGAACTCGAGATATGTTCTTGTGTTGCTCTTCATCTTTAATAAAATCTTTGTACGTCCCGACAATGAAGACAGGGCATGACTTGGCGTGCATCAGAATCGAATTCAGCCAAAACCGCAATCGAGCAAGACTATGCGTCTTCTCCTCTTCTGTAATTTCAATATCACCGTATTGACCCGGGAAGAAGTCGATCATCCGAAACACAACAAGATATACGCCATACTTCGTGAAAAAGAGATGATGAATTGCTGAAAAAACTTCTTGACCACCAAAGTCCCACACGCCCAAAATCATTTCATCGCCATTTTTATCATGAAAAACTGCTTCATCAGAGGCATGCTTCAGAAGCTTTTGGTTGACCCTCTTCATTCTCTTGTCTCGCTCCTGTCGCTTATGCTTTTGCCAGTTTAAACGCCTACTTTCATCTCCCGATTGTCTAATTATTGGAGCAGCTTTATTTTCTAATCGTTTAGTTTTTGGAGCAGCTTTATCTGTATCCGGTCGCAACTTTTCTTCATGGAAACTATAAGTTATACCGGATGCGTTACCTTCCTGATCTCCTTTATCGTTCAATCTTTCCATCCGTTTTTTCAATTGATTGAGCCTCCGAGAGACTTTATCAGATTGCATTTTAATGTCATTCAACTGTGAGATTTGTCGATGCTTTCGCTCCTCTTTCATTTTGCGAGCTTGCATTTCGCGAGCGGCATGTCGGTCGCGAGCTTCATCACTGACTTGCGTCCAAACATTCGTCCCCGCTCCAACACAATGCGTTTCAATGATGTCTGCACCACATGTGCTCTTCTCATTTGTCCGGAAGGGTTGACCTTTTAAAGACCGGAGTGTGCTCGTTTTGCCAGCGCGCCCATCCCCAACCAACATCACTTTTGAGCGCATCCACGGTTTTGCATCATCAATATTATTCCTCACATATTTTTGAAACTCGTTCTCGTTTTGTAAATTCATAGAAGAGGGCGCTTGCTTTATAGCCTTTTTGTTACCGAGTTCAGCATTGGTCGGAGTCGGAGTAAAATCGAGAATCAATTGCTCATATTCTCGGCTCTGCCATTTCTGTACATATAGGTGCGCATCAACATGCTCTGGCAAATAACGCTCAAAGGTACTGTCGGCTGCTTGAAGCAGCGCAGCCGCAGCGAATTTTCTCTCTTTCTGCAAATAACGCTCTAATGATTCGGATTTAAACTTGATGTTTGCAATACCTAATGCTTGGATATCACTTCCCACAGATTTGCAAAAAAGCTTTCGGGATGCTAAGCATAAACCCAGGAAGTCGATCTTTTTGGTAACGTGGAAGATAAGAGGCCGTTTGTGGTTGGCATACATGCTAAAATCAAAGGGTGGTAGAAAGTTCTCTTGTGCACAATGAAGCAAGCAAAGTAACATTTGCATATTTTTCTGTTTCAATGACATATATAAGGCGACATGCAATTCATGTTGTGCTCGCGTTCCGGGTTTAATATTTTTCAAAATGCTTCCATACCTCTCGATCCAAAACACCACATTACTTCTCTCGTTATTTACATAGTGGGATATGGCACAGCATAAAATAAATTGCTCAAGATCCCCTAATTCATCTGTCTCCATTGTCTTCTGGCTCTCATTGAATAAATCAAACGAAGTCTGCCGCTGCTCGTGCATCTGCGTTAACCACAAATGTTGTATATTTCGTTTGGTGAGGTTTTCTCGATATAATTTTACACTCTTATATTTGGATAGCATTTTTTCCCTCTCTTTCTTTTGCTCCTCTTTGTCACTGCTGCTAGTATTGACCCATCTTTTTAGTAAGTTGAAAATGTCAGAATGGATATATTTTAATGTTTTTGATTTGGCATTCTGAATCTTTTCCTTCTCGAAATTAGATTGGGCAATTTCGAGCGGATTGCGCCCATGTAAACTTTGATTGGGGTCAACCCCTGCCTCAAGACACAGTGCTATCAAAGATATTGGGGGATCGCCTTGCCTTGCCTCGGACCATCGAGTAAAGCAAGATTGTAAAAGGTTTTGACCAGACCATTTTCCAATAGTAAGACTTTTTGCAGCTTTGGGACATGCACACAAGATGAGGAGAAGTGCGCTTGTCAATCCATAAGAGCTTGCCATATGAGCGGGTCTCCATTCGACATGGCAGGGAAGATTTATTTGTTCAAGTATGTCACGTTTATGCGCGTGATGGAATAACTCAATTATGCAATCGTGACTGCGAGAAAAAACAGCACAACCAAGCATACAATTTCCTCCTTCGTCGAGACTTTCGAGTACTCTTGGTTCAATATTGAGAATAGCTGACAATGCGACAGCATCGTTCAGCCTGCAAACTCGTGAACAGGCTGCTGTTGCAATCGCTAATGGAAAATTTTCAGAAATATTTGGAAGTGCACTGATGCTCTCGCTCGTTCTCGTTTCTCGTGAACTGTAGTCAACATAGTCTAGCTTAGCAGATCGGTATAGTTTTTCTTGCATGTATTCGTGGCAATCCATATGCAAATGTACACCAACATGCGTGTCCCATTTCTGATTTGATGACGGCGTTGCTTTATACCTATATATACCTTCACAGTCCCCCGCTGAAGGCCGATCAAGAAAATATTCGAGCCCGACAGAGTTTGCAGAAGATTCCTCCATAGCGCGTAAACTTTGCTTTTTCCGATTTGGAGAAAATATTGTTCCTGGCACCCCGGCAACCGAAACCTTCCATTTATCCATAAAATCATTGGTAGATTCAGATAAACTGCTGCCTGAAAGAGTTGCAAAGTGATCTTTGAGCTGTTGCTCACCCTGAGTAATTGACACGTTTTGCAGCCAGCCTAACTTTGACCCGTGATGGGGAGCGGATTCGATGTTATAGAAGGAGATATAACCGCCACTCCTACCAAAGGTTTGCGGAACATCTGCACTTGCTATGCACCGCAGCTCATCGTTTGCAATGTCTGATACCGCAAACGTCAAAGCATTCCCATAGTCCTCAATTCGAAAATTGAAAGACGTTTCTTGTATTAATCTTGAAAACCCTCTCTTTACCTCGGTATTGGGAATCAGTGCTACTTCCTTTTGAGCTTCGTAAAATTGGAGTGCAACCGTTGGGGTTCCGTCCTCGAGGTTATGGCCCGAATGAGGACTACAGCACAGGGTGCATACGATGCCGTCTTTGCATAGTCCGCAATTTTTGGAAATTTCGCCATTGTTACGGAGGACAATAGATAGAGAGTCCCCGGACGAAATGAACGTCCAAGTCCCCGTTACGACGAGGGGCGCATCGGGACGTGGGTGATATTTTTCTTTTGTTTGCAAATGCGCTCTCCCGATAAGACCGATCCCGTGAATAGTTCCGTTCTCTGCGGAAAGCGTTGACTGAAGGGTATTGCGCTCAATCCGCCGCAAGATTTCTTCGGGAATATTGTCAACACGTTCGGGGATAACCACGCAGGGAAAGGAGCCCACGGTAACAATTTGTCCATCCGAAACGTGCGTCAATGGAGGAAATTCCTGTCGTATTTGTTCACCTTGTTTTTGCAAACTTCCTTTATTGCGTAATAGTGGGCACTTGTAGGTGGGATGATCGCCATATTTACCTTTGCATTTATCGCAGGAAAAGGATGATCCCCTGTGCACCGAGTTCGGGGCCTTGCTTGGGGATAAATTTGGTCGAAGTGCGGTTAAATTTCGACCACTCTTGTCTTTCTGCATGGAAGGGAATTTGTGATTGTTGCGCGCAACTTCACCGAGACGGCGTGGACGTTCATGACTGTCTCTGCTTGAGGCGCTAGATTTCCCTCTCAGTTGTGGCGGTACCCATCTACCCGGACTCTCCTTTCCTCCTCCTTTCCCGCGTTTATTTGACATGATTCAAGCGATACCAAGTGAGTACGAGGGATTGGTAGAGTGCTTCCAGTATCCCTCCCGCGTAGCTACGAGTCAGGATAGCTACCAAGTCAGCGATGATGCGCACGCCCAGGCAGATTACATGTGGCCATTATTGCCGTGGCGCGAAATATATACTCGTATATTAGACTACAGTATACAGTATGATTATTTAGTTTGTTTGACTAGGTAATTTTTTATTGTTCAGTGTATTTAGTTACATTAGTATTGTAACTTTTATGGCTTATACTATTATTCACTCTAATATAAGCCATAAAAGTTACACAGTAATATAGTAAAGAATAGTTTGTATGCAATGTGAAAACTCAGTTTAGGGTACCCGCCGATATCACCCTGATATTTTGCTGAAATCCAGTGGAAAATATCAGCCATATCACCTAAATATCAGGTAAATATCACCCCCCTGATATTTTGCCAAAATCATCAGCCATATCAGGTAAATATCAGCAAGTATTATTTTCCCTTAATTTCGTCATTACAAAGTCAATACAAAATGCTGCTTACTTGGCCCAGCTAATAGGCCACTCACCACTCGCCACTCGTATTTTACATGAATTTCGTCAGTACAAAGTCAATACAAGTGTGGTTGCCTATTTTTAGATATATCTGATATTTTGCTTGATATTTTGCCGAAATCATCCAACCATATCAGGTAAAATATCAGCAAGTATTATTTCCCCTTAATTTCGTCAGTACAAATTCAATATAAAATGCTGCACCTGATATTCGACCTGATATTCTGCGATTCTAGGGTGATATCGGCGGGTACCCTAACTCAGTTCACCTATTGTAACCTCGAACTACTACCTGTAGTACGAAGAGTGTGAGAGGGCCCCCTCGATACTACAGGACAACGATCCTGCCCAGCACTCCGACCCCTCCGAAGTCGTGCAGTCCCTCCATTGGGTCGTCCACTTGGGCGTCTACCAGGTGAACCCAATAAATGGTTAAAGTATGCAGAATACCTGTCCCACCGCCATACAGTATTTATCTACATTTTGTGCTGGTAAAATATATGGGTCTGTAGTAATTTTTTCAATGATAGATTTTTCTGGTACCCGTACAATATGAGTACATGAATACGAGAGTGATGGAGAAAAATGATGAAATGTATGCGACAATTCTGGTACAATATAACGAAAAATCGTCGCTCATGGAAGAGATCTTTTGGGATTTCATCTTCTCAGATTTTGAGCCGTGAAAGTTTTAATACTGTGCTCGTAGAGTGACAGGCAGAGGGCCAACAAACCTTACAGTACCTGTACGAGTAACCTTAATATTACGGGTATACTGAGTACTGGCGGTAATGTTATTAATAAGGTTACAGTACTCTGAGTACCTGTATATCCTTCAGGCTTGGTACTGAGTACAGTACAAGTACTGTATTACCAGGCAGTATTCTAACATTCTAACCCATCATTTTTCTTGACCGTGGTAAGTCCTTTAATACCGTTATATACATATGAGAAAATAATACCGTTATATATTCGCGGAACCATATATTTTACTACCAGCGTTTTCGAATTAAGTATTTTCGCGGATCTCCCGTTTTTGTACAGTATGTACCTTAATTACTATGGCCTTTTCGTTATCTACGTACTGTGCGCGAATTTTACTGTTTCACATTTTTCTTATTTGGTTGAAAAGAGCCCCTGAAAGAGGTTGAAAAAAAAAAAAACGTCAAAAATATATCTGGTACATTTTCGTTCAAATTGAATGTAAAAAAAATTACCATGATGTCCATACATTTTTTGGTTCTAATTTCTGTGTCGCTTCCCTCGCTTCGCTTCCCGCACCCCCCCCCTCCATACTCAGATTTGGACCCTTAGGGTAATAACTTATAACTTAACAACAGGGGATTTTAAGACCGGGGCAAAAAGGTATACAGTTTTCATGGTACATTTTGCCCATACAATTAATTCGAAAACAGGTACCGGTATACTGTACCAGAATTTATAAAATGTACCGGCAGGGGAGTCCATTCCTCGTCTCATTCATCAAAAAGCCTACAGTTTTACCGGTACATTTCCCCCATACAATTAATTGGAAAATAGGTACAATTATATTGTACCAGCCAGGGTATGAGCGAGGTTGCGAGTGGCGCAGCAGCAGCCCAGAAGCTCGTGACGGTCGGTCGGTATTCGAGTACTCGTACATACATTTTATAAATTTTGGTACAATGTATCTGTACTTTTTTCGAATTAATTGTATGGTCAAAATGTTAGATGAAATCTGTATACTGTATAGAGGATGTTTGCCCCGTTAGTAAAATCCCCTGTTGTTAATAACTTATAATAACAGTTATCTCCAAGGGAATACTTGTACAGTACAAGAGTACAAGTACTCGTACCGTACAATGTACAAATTATTAAATTATAAATTAATAAAAGGAGCTCTGCAGGTCTACGAGTACGTAGCTCTACCGTATCTCAATCGAGATGGCGACCTCATCGATGGACATCGGAATGATGGGGAAGAAATCGGCAGCTACAGCGCCTATCCAAAGATTTTCATCAGGACATGGAGGCAAAGACAAAGCAATGATTCAACAGCAAGAGACCAGGAAAAGAAAGTCGACAAACAGAAGCAGGGAAGAAGAAGAAGGAGGAGCCTCTGTAAGTATGACCGCTTCGCTATTTCATAAAATCGTATAAAATCTTGAGTCATACTTATGATGTTCCACTCTATCAGCAGGACGCTTTGCCTCCAATCTACTACATCAATTTAGACCGATGTACGGAGAGAAATCAGCAGATGGTATCGCATTTGGAGCGTCTCGGCTTGGATGGTGCTGCCACGCGCATATCAGGGGCGGACGGAAAACACAGGCCTTCACTATTAAAACATCTCATCATGCCTGAGGAGACAAAGAATACCGATTGTGAGCTGGCTTGTACCACATCTCATATCGTCGCCATACGGCAAGCATATGCAAGCGGTTGTGAGATGGCATTCATGGTGGAGGATGATTTTATTTTGGAACATCTAGTGCGAAGGAAAGAAGAATTCTGGAAGATCGTCAAACGTTTGCCTGCCGATTGGGACATACTACAACTGAGCACGAGTAACATCGAAGTGTTAAGAAAGATGGTGAAGCTCCCTTCTACGACTATGTATGTGCCATGGACGCCCCATCACTGGTCGACAGGCATGTATTAACTTTCTATCTTACTTGCTATTTCTCTTGCCTATCATCTCACTGGTTTACTACAGGCATGTATTTGATTCGACGCACTGGCATGGAACGAATGCTTCAAAAATTTTTCGACGATGATGTTGGGAAAGTGAAGCTTCCCGCAGTCCGTTCTTCGGATTCACAACACTTAAAAGGAAGCCGAAGTGAAGGTACCTTTCACGCTGCAGATGACTTACTTTTCAGGCCTTTCAAAACATATACGACGACTACTCCTTTCGGGTACCAGAGAGAGGTGATGAGTGAAATTCATCCAGACCACCAAATTCAGAATAACGAAGCAGGAAAATTTATGGTTGATGTATTAAATATGATATACTCAGGAAGCAGTTTGTCTTCTGCCAGCGGGACGAAATCGATCGCTGAACCGAAAAAGAAAACAAAATTGTCGTTTAAAGAAAGATTAAAAATCAGAAGGGATAAGCAGAAGTTTGAAAAATCTCTGGGGAAAAAAAGAAGAAAGAAATGAGAAGAGTGTCCCTGCAGCAGCATGGTCTCTCTAATTGTCATTGATCTTAATTCACTCGACGTATCGTTTGACAAATTGAATATGAACTGGTGCATTGCTAAAATGTAACTCCCGACGAGGACTGTTGTCGTTTGGTCGGTGATGCTGGGCATTGTTGATAATCTGATTATCTAAAATTGTTTATTAAAGGATTACTAAGGATAAAAACTTCCGCCTTCATACGAACACGTGTATGGTCGCCAGTGTGGTTCGAGATTTTCTTCTGGCCCAGTTCCAAAGCGGCAAAAGGAGGCTCAAAATTGGTAGTTCCCCCTCTTGAAAAGGAGCCGCGATCAGGGTAAATCATCCCTAGTCTTCTGAACGAGGGAGGCCTGCTCGGAGATATTTAGTGGAATGCTGTAGATCCAGCCTTAGCCTCGAAAAATTTCACCTCTTTTGCCTCTGACTTGCCACTTGCCATGCAGCCATTATTGCGTTTTGTGTGGCTTTTGTGCTTTATATTTTGTTACAGTTATTAACATTCTCATCCGTATTTTAGATAGCAGTTGCGTACCTGTACATACTCTACATTGTACTGGTACAATGTACAAGTACGAGTACCGTAGTCTACTTGTACTGTACGACTCTACGACGTACGTACTCGTACTGTATGTACTTGTATGAGTACTTGTACTGTAACCTTAACTTACTGTACTCGTATTAATAGCGACGGTACGAGGGGTAAGGTTACTGTACAGGTATTTTGTGCTGCTGCTGCTGCTACGCCGCTGCTGCTGACAGCTTATTGGCCAATACAAGTAGACTACCGGTACTCGTACTGTACTCGTACGAGTAGACTACCGAGTACTCGTACGAGTACGAGTACTTAATTTTTCTTTATAAAAGTACAAGTACAGTTATTAACCTTACAGTCCTTATTAGTATGGCGACTGGCGGTACTCAGTACAAATATCTGTACGTACCGGTACTCGTAGTGTAGTACGAGTAGGAGTAGTCTACTCGTAGCGCAGGAAGGCACTTACTGTAAGGCTTACTGTAGTCTACGGATACAACGGAGTACTATTACCGTAGTAAGGTTACTGTACAAGTACAGTAAGACCTTACTCGTACTGTACTGAGATGAGTACAAGTACTGTACCACTGTACTGTACTTGGCAGTACCTGTACTTTGTATATTCGAGTACTCGTACGTACTATGAACCTGTACTGAGTACGTAATCAGTACGGCGTACTCGTATGAATACTTATTATTAATATGAGTACGTACTAGTACTCTTACAGATAACTCTGTTCCGTAGTACGTACGTACGCCGTACTGTAACCTTATTGTGGTGGAAGGCACTTCACTTTTACTGTGTATACTGTGTACTGATACTGTATACTGATAATCACTTTCGGCCATCATGGCGGGTAAAAACCGACCCAATCTTGTGACCGTTGCCTTGTTGAAAGCGAGCAAGCTCATTGCGTCGGATGTCAATGGCTACAGTGATCCGTTTGTTAACGTGTCGTGCAAGAAGCAGACGCGCAAAACGAAGGTCATACCTAACTAACCATCTGTCCATCTATATTCTATTCTCGTACGAGTACACACACACACACCTTTACATAAAGTATAATACTTACTTACCTCGTCTTCACCTTACCCTCCCTCTCTCCCTTCCCCGCGCGCGCGCCCACCGCTCTCTTGTCAGGTCATAAACAAGAATCTCAACCCGGTGTGGAATGAACAGTTCTCGCTATTTGTGACGGATCCGAAGGAGTGGCTGTACCTGGAGGTGCGTGACAAAGACCTGATTGGAGCAGATTTTCTCGGCGTCATCAAGATCAAGATCGGCGATTTGCCAGAAAAGGCGCAGCGTCAAAGCTACTATTTGAAGAACAAAAACTTTGAAGATGATGGCAATAAGCGAGGGACCATTACGCTCGGCATGCAATGGTCGTACGATGTGGACGCAGCCAAAAAAGCCCAAATCAAGAGGGCACAAGGTGTGACGATTGTCTCTATGTTCGAGAAGAAGAAGCTCGCCAGCGAAACTGGTGGGGGTCAAGAAGACGAAGAAAGCATTGAGCAGGAATTGAAAGAGCAAGATTTGGCGCGACAAGAGGAAGAGCGCCAGAAGATTTCAAAGGCTCGTCAGGAAGAAGCCGAACGTGTTGCGAAACTGAAAGTCGAGGATGGTGATTACGTCGTCAAAGTTCATATCATCGAAGTGCGAGATTTGAAAGCTGAAGATGCCAACGGGACATCCGATCCTGTAGTATACGTCGAAGCCTTTGGGCAAGAACAGCATACCATCGTCAAGCAGAAACAAAATTCTTGTGTGTTTGACACTCTCTTTTTCTTCAACGCAAAAGATGTGGACCGCGATCAGCTGGAAATGGAACAAATCACCGTCAGTGTCTTTGATGCAGATACCTTTTCGCGAAATGATCTCATCGGTCGGACGACCTTTGATGTCTTAAATGTCTACTATCGTAAAAACCACGAAATGTACAAGCAGTGGGTCGGGTACGTACAGTACACGCAGTCCTCTCGCTCTCTTTCATAATGTTGGCTGCTGGCCTCTTCTTACTTACTTATTTCCCTTTGCATGCTAACTTCCGCATTTACTGCACTTATCAGGGTCGTAGATGACGAAAATGAAAAAGACAAGGGACTTCAAGGCTTTTTGCGCCTGAGCATCACTGTCTTGCATAGCAACGACAAACAAACGCTTCACAAAGATGGATTGGAGGATGAGGAATCGGGGGGCTCGTTAAGTTTGCAATCGCTGCAGTCCCTCGTCATGCTGCCGCCGACCGTCAAGCAAACGCTCAATTTTTTGGTCGTAAAAGTGCACAGTGCCGAAAACTTGCCCAATATGGACGGTGGTCCCTTTAAGAGAAATGGCGGTGATTTCTACTGCGCCATTAAATTTGCGAACAATCGGATATTTAAGACGAACACGGTCCAGCAACGACTTAAAAAAATCCCGGACGGGTTTTTAGGATTCACTGCCGGATTTAACCAAGAACTATGGTTGCCGTTGATGACGCCTACTACCGCGAATCGTATCACATTGTCCATGTGGGACAAGGATTTTGGACCAATGGACGATTTGATTGCTTCACACTACTGCAAGTACGGAGACGTGTGCGATGGGATGCTCGCCAAACCACGATGGGTGAATTTTTACGGCGCGCAGCTGGATTGTGAAGGTTCACTGCCAAACATAAGCATGAACCCCGTCAAATACATGAATACTTTCCCCAACCACGCCACGTGTTACCGTGGTCGGATGCTTGTGTCATTTGAAAACGTGAGCGACCAAGAGGTGATCAAGCGCGAGCGAGAAATTGCGCACACAAAAAAGCTGACGGATATCTCGCTGGGCAGTGCAGTGGCCGCTCGAACAAAAAAGTATATGCTCCGCGCCTTCGTCATTTCCGGAAGCGAGCTTCCTCCGGTTGAAACGTACTCAAGCATTTTTAAAAAGGAGATGAAGCTTGCTGTAGAGATCACGTGTGGCCCGCATTCGATTGTTACAAAGCCAGGAAATATTAAGAAGGGCAAGGGCAGTGATCTAGGGTCCGTGACTGATTTCGCGCATACAAACATCCTCGAAAAGATATTTGAGATGCCCGAAGACATTGATCAAGTGCCACACATCTTTATATACCTTGTGAAGACCGATGCAAAGTACGAAAACATGACGCGCATCTGCTATGCAAAATTTACTGCACGGGAAATCTTTGATGTCGGGTTCGGTGAGCGCAACACAATACGCTGGGTGCATTTAATAGAAGATAAGGGACATAATGCCCTCTCTTCGGGTCAATACCCAGGCAGCATCCTCCTGCAGCTAGGATTCGGTCTCTTGGACGATAAAGAGTGTAATCCAAATCAAAAACAACAAGAGTTAAATAATAGCTGTGCGGGGGATAATTGGATGAAAACCTGTGTTCTATCCGGCAACGTCGCTCCGTGTAAATTATTGGTACATGTTTACCAAGGCCGTGGATTGCCTGCAGCCGATGACAACGGCTTGTTAGACCCCTATGTAGAAGGCCACATGTGCGGAAAGCGAGCCAAAACCCAGACCAAATACAAGACGCGAGATCCAATGTGGTACGAAACACTTGAGTTTGACATTGAGAAACCTATGGGTAAGATGTGTCCCGATGTGATCCTGCAGGTATGGGACTGGGATAGGATGGGATCGAACGATTGGGTTGGAAACATCCGCTTGTCCCTCGACGATGCGCCCACAATCGACATGACGAATCATACCGGGAACGAATTGACGCGCCCTAAGCCATGCTGGAAACCAATATGCCGCAACAACGCGGGGGATTCGGAAGGAGAAATATTGGTGTCTTGTCAGGTAATTTTGAAAGAGAGTGAGACCACAGTCCTCTCCGCCTTCGAAGCAGAGGATGATATGAATCTCTACATGTACGATTTTGAGAGTGTAGCGCACAGAAAGCTTTTAAAGCCAAAGAAAATTGGTCCGGTGTTTGAAGACAAGTTTTTGCAAATCGTCACGTTGGGGCTCCGTGGGCTAAAGCCCTACAACTTTATGCCAATTCACAAACCCTTCATCGAATTTGATGTCGGGGCGGACCGCCGGATAGGTACAAGCAAAACCACTAAGGCGTCAAAAATGCCCAGTGGGCAAGATCCTAACTTCTGTGAAACCCTGATTCTTCCCATACGGATGCCGAAGGATCCTACATACGCCCCGCGGCTGAACATTGCTGTGCACGACACTAGGCTGGGCGGCTTTTCTAAGCCGCTCGTCGGTGTTGCCTCTGTGCCTCTGGATGGGTATATAAAGGAAAACCTCGAGAAGAACAACGTAAAGTTTGTATGGGAAAAGCAAGCTTTGGCGGAGGAGGAGGAACTCGAGACGTTCCCAGGCAATAAGGCTTTAAAAAAACAATACAAGCAAAAGTCAGCTCCTCAGGCACTTGAGTTAGAAGAAGAGGACGAGCTACTGGAAACGATCGAGCAGAAGAACGCTCTTCCTGCCGCCTTAGGAGGAACCGATTACATGTATGCAAGTTCTACAAGGGCGTTTTCTACGGAGCCTGTCAATGAAGAAAAAGTCGACGGGACAGAAGTTGAAATTGAGATGGAAATGAAGATTGATATCGGGCCAGAAACACCAGAAGTGAACGACATTGGAGATGGTCTTTCGGGAAAGGAACAGGGAGGGAACAGTGCAAAGGATTCTGGCTTGTTAATTTCACGGGAGAAAGAATATCGACGTGACCGTACCTGCACCATCGATGGTAAGGATGAATACCTCCAACATGAGTTAGAGAGGATATTCGACAGCCCACCATTTGACAACAAAACGCTGTATCGCGGGCAAAAGATCGGACGCCAGCTGTTCGGTGTCAGCTTGGAACCAAATTATAGAAAAGTGGGCTCTTTCAAAGGTTACATTAAGATTGTCGACTCCGAGAATCCTCCAAAAGATGACTTCATGAAATTGCTCAAGCCAAAACCCTATCAAGTACGTCTCTATGTCTTGAAAGGCCGTGGATTGACGGCTATGGACGGTCCAATGAACCAGAATGTTGCAGAGAGGCTGGCGCAAGCAAACAAAATGAGCAGTGATCCGTACTTGAGGGTGTCGATCGGCAATCAGTGTGTGTCTGATCGCAAAAACTACATCCCCAACACGCTCGACCCGGATTTCTACCGCATGTTTGAATTTAATGTCAACCTTCCTGGCACCTCTCAACTGAAAATCGAATGCATGGACCACGACGACATGTCTCGAGATGACGAAATCGGTCAGACAATTATCGATTTGGAAGACCGGTTGTTTGAAGATAAATGGCGATCCCTTGGTAGAAAATTCCAGACTCCCACGCGTTTGGCCCCAAAACCTCTCGAATGGCGATCCCTTTATTGTTCTCGTGCGGGCGGGCACGAACAAGGCAAGTTAGAGATGTGGCTTGATATTTTGACTCCTTCTGAAGTGGAGAAATATCCCCCTATTGACATTTCTCGACCACCGCCTCAGAAATTTGAAGTTCGCATGGTAATCTGGAAAACGAAAAATGTCGTATCGGCGGACGAGCTCACAGACCAGAACGATTTGTTTGTCCGTTCCTGGATGGATTCAGATGAAAAATCGCGGCAAGATACAGATATTCACTGGCGATGCAAAAAGGGCAAAGGGTCCTTCAACTGGAGAATGAAATTTCCCGTTGAGCTTCCCTGCAAAAATGGCCAAATGCACATTCAAATGTGGGATCAAGATATTGTCAAATACAACGATCTTATTGCCGAAACTACGATAGACCTTAGCAAAGCCTTGAAGAAAGCCTATGAGATGCAAGACATGGTTACATTATTTGAGGGTAGTTCTGGATCCAAGAAAAAGTTGAAAGTGAAGGACACAAAACATGCCAATGATGACGGGGAGGAAGAAACAGACTCGCTATTGGCAAAGAATGAAGAAAAAGAGACATCTGAGGAAGCGATGAGTGAGGTTGCGCAGATGATCAGGGAAGCGACAGGCATCGGCTGCAAAGAACCAGAGAATGCCGACTGGTTGCAAATGACCCGTTACGATCACAATACGCAAACGCGAGAGGACATGGGCCAGATTTTGTGCTCGCTTGAAATTCTACCTGAAGCGCTTGCTCAGGCTCGCAATGCCGGCCTTGGTAGGAGCGAACCGAACAACTTTCCTGTGTTGCCCCCACCCACCGGGCGGCTAAAATTTGATCGGTTTTGGAACCCATTCTACCTCTTCCGTGAGTTGTTGGGTCCAAAGCTTTGTCATAAATGTTGTGGTTTCTTTGTGTGTGTGGGCCTCATTATTTTTTGTATTTTTGGTGCGCCCTTCATCAATTCCGCAATTTCTTTGTTCGCAATGATGGCGACTGAAATCCAAGCAATTATTGTCGTGTGCCTCTGCTTGCTATGCTGTGCGTGCACGAGCGGAACTCTTATGGAAGTGTATGCGGATGCGCCAGTGGTGAAAGCCATCAGATCCAAAGTATGCAACTGCAACAAAAAGGAATAAAACATTGAGTAAAAATAATATTAAAGTAAACTGCGTTAAGAGCTAATTAAGAATAACTTTACTAAAGTTTGCATCTACCAGATAATATACGTGCTTAGACAGGCAGTGCTAACTTTTATACACAAGCTCGTCATTTATTTTAAAAAAAAGTATTTTACAGAACAACTCCTGCCCACGTATGTACCAACCAACCATTTTTAACTAATGAGTCGAGTTAGTCCATGTCCACGCCGAACCGACTCTGGAAGTGAATTTTCAGTTTGGTGCCGGGATCTTCGAGGCCTTTCAGCCCTTTGAGGCAGGCGAGCAGCGCCTTGATATCGGCACAAACCGCGTTTCTGCCGGCTTCGCTCAAACTCGCCGGATTAAGGGGTGCAAAGAGTTCGGGAAGGCGCTCATTGAACATGTCGACCATTCGGCCAAAAACCTCTTGCAGCTGTGCCAGGGGCAACACGTTCGACAGCACTTTGTGAAACATTTCGAGCGCGTGGCAGAGTGATTTGATGTATTTGTGGGGCGCTCCAGATTCGGAGGAATCGTCCCAGTTGATGTCTTTGACTACACGGCAGACTTGTTCGGTCCGGTCCTTGACAATGGCCACAAACTTGGAAAAGATCTTTTCGCGGTGCTCGGTATAATCTTTCGTCACTTGGTCCAGCTCCGCGAGCAGCTTGTGATGCTTTGTGGGGAGACACGAGGCGAGAGACTTCCTCACACTCGGCAGCAGCAAGATCATGAGACCCAAACACTGAGAGGTGAGCGCCAGGTGCTTGGTATTGATGCTTTTGAGCTTCACTGTGGTCATGGCACCTGCGCCTAAGACAAGCTTGACTGTTCGCTTATTAAACAGCTGCAGCAGTTCACGCACTCGGTGCAGTATGTCGTTGGCCAACGCCGGTTGGAACTGGCTGTCCACTTGCAGGTACTCGCCGACGGTTGAGATCAAAGTGAAGACAGAACCGACCAGCTTGAACTTCTGGCCAGCTAACACCAGCTCTTTTTCCTTTCCCTTAATGGTGGATATAGTAGTACCTGCAGTGGACATGTCTCTGTAACGCTCGCTCTCCCGCACCATCTTGTCACTGTTCCATCCCTCATACAGACGGCGTGTCATAAATTCTTGATGTCTGGACACAGTGCATTGCTTCCATTCCTCTGTGTCGAGTGCATTCACCAGCGCTCCAACTCGTTGTTTATGCAGTGTGAGAACGAACGCCTGTGCCTGCTTAAGCATGATCCCCTTGAGCCCGTACCCGGTCCGGCCGCTCAGCTTCTCGCCGGTGGTGACAAACGCTAGGGTGTGATCCCACAACTGCTTCAGGTCGTTGGCACGGTAGCTAGCGTGCACGTCACGCCGCACTTGCAGCATCTGCGAGACGGAACGCTGTGCCAACTCGCTGGCGGCAGTGAGAACGTCTTGTGAATCTTGCTCCAGCTGTTTGCGCCGTAGCCGCGAGAGCGCATCGCCACGTGCCAGCTTTCGCCGCGTCCGTGCGTCCATTTCTGTATTGTGGTGACTTTCTGTCGCTGTCTGTGCCTCCACTTCTTTGCCTTTACCTCTCTCAGCTTCTGTTTCTGCCTCTGCTTCGCTCTTTTCCTTGTCGGAGAGAGCCTCCACCAGCAAAGCATGAACGCCCGCCGCCCTGCGCACAACAATGATCAAGTGCTCGAAGACGCTAGACACGGAGGTTAAAGAAGTTAGGTAGGGTAGGTAAGTAGGTATGTAGAGAAGGTAGGTAGGGTAGGTAGGGTAGGTAGGGTAGGAAGGGTAGGAAGGGTAGGAAGGGTAGGTAGGATACGTAGGATACGTAGGATTCGTACCATTGCAGGAAGGAAATGAACGGCTTCGGCTGCAAGGCGCGCAATTTTTCCCCGCCTGCTTTCGCACTCAAATCCGCACTGCTTTTACTGCCTCTGCGATTCGCCTCCGTGCCCGTTTTTGTATGTGCATTGTCCTTATCCTCTCCGTCTCCGTCCCCATCCTCTGAGACTTTCTTTCTTTCCTTCTCTCTCTCTTTCTCCGCTCTTTCTCTCTCTCTTTCCTCCTCTTCGATCTGCCCGGTGAGCGCAGTGTCAAGAGATGCAGAAACGACTGTCTTCGCAACAGTACGCACCTGGTGGAGTTGGGTAGGGTAAGGTAAGGTAAATAAGGGTTGGATAAGGAAGGGTAGGGTAGGGAAGGGTCCGCACCTCGACGGTCATTCGCTGCCTGTACAAAGCCAGCACCTTGGACATACGATCCATACGCAGTAAGCCTTTCACTAGGGGAGGTGGGAGGTGGGAGATAAGAGGTAAGAGGTAAGAAGTGGGAAGTGAACATTGAAGAGTGAAAGGTGATACGTGATACGTGAAATGTAAAAGGTACCTAGGGGTGCCACCTGCTCGCGCATACGCATATGGCTCTCTGTGCCTGCCTCTGCAAAGTCCCAACTCACTGCCAAGTGTACCAAGCGGCGTGCCATCGTCTGGCCGACCAAATCTTCAAACTCATGCAGCCTCCTCCCCAGTGAGTTCATCGCCACAACACCCAGCAACCCCCCCTCTTGCTGCCCCTCCTGCTCTCTTTCTCGCCCGTTCATTCTCATGTTCATTCTCGTCCCCTCCCCACTTCTCATGGGCATGCGTGAGGATCGTTTGAGCACGGCTTGGGTGCTTTGCACGAGGTCCAAGGCTGATTGAAAGTCTCCTTCTTTGAGCAGCTGTTGCACTGTGCTTTGGGCGGCGGCGGCCTCGCGCATGAGCTGCTCCGTTTGGGTAGGGTTGTTTTTTTGTTTTTTGTTGTTGTTGTTGTTGTTGTTTTTACATTTTAATTTTTTTAAATGTAACGTATTCGAAGTGAAAGTGGATGTTTCAGTACAATATGATGAAAACAAAATAAAAACTCTCTCATATATAAAATAAAAACACATCTGACTTACCAACAGCGTCTTGCGGATGGATGCTAGGCGAGCGCGCTGGCGGATGAGATGGGTAACTTTCAGCGGTCCCCACACGATTAGTCGCTGTGCGCTCACTGTCCTGTCCCTCAGACGATTGATACGTTTAACAGAGTGTGTAACGATCGTTTTCAGGTCCTTGGTAAGGTGAGGAATGAAAAGTGAGGCAACGTGAGGCAAGGCGAAAGCAGGGGCGAGAGGAAAGGAGAGAGGGTGTACCTGCAACTGCATCAGCGCCGAGAAAATGTCCCTTGCGCGCGATGAGATCTGCCGCCATAAACACACCTCTACCAAGTCAAGGTAGTTGGAGAGCTGCTCTTGTACCACATGGCCTGAGGGAGGTAAGGGAAAGGGAAATTGGGTCAGGTGGGGTCAGGTGGGGTCAGGTCAGGTGAAGAAAAGTAAGGGTTTTGAGATACCTGAGAGAGATGTCGCCGCGTTGGAGAAAGGCTGCGCGGTGACGGCTGAAAAAGTGCTCGGATCACTCATTTTGAAGTTCTTACGAAAGTACATTTCAGGGACCGTACTGAGGCAGAGAGAAAGAGAATCTTCCACACTACCCTCGGTGCCTGGTTTAGAGAGAGGGTTCGAAGAGAGAGAGAGAGAGTTAGAGAGAGGATTAGAGGGAGAGGCTGACAGAAAGCTGGAAAGACGATACCATTGTTTCCCACTAAATTGTTCACAGCATTTGAATTGCTCTGCTGGGAGTGTGGTTGTGCGTGTGAGTGTGAGTGCGATTGCTGGCGCCTATGGCCTTGTGCGTACTTGTGGTAGAATTTCGCGGTACTTTTAAGGTAGGGTATGAAGTCTTGTATGGTGACTGGTGGGCCGAGAGAGGGTGGGTCCTCTTCGATCTCTTCCAAATCCTGCTGCTGCTGTTGTTTGTTGTACCGCTAGGTAGATGAGTTAGAGTTTGAGAGCGTGGGTTAGATTGCCAATCACATTACGTGGCATCACGTGACATTACTCACCTCATCGCTCTGCCGTCGGTTCCGAGGGTTGGACACAACCGCCCACATATTACCCAACGCCGTGTCACTGCGTATTACATTCACAACAGGAAAACTCTCCTCTTCCTCCTCTTCCTCGCCCATGCGCACGCCCTCCTCTTCCTCCTCTTTCTCATACTCTCCCTCTCTCTGATGCTGCTGCTGATTTTCTTTCTCTTCGAGTGTTCCTGATGATACTGACAATCCTTCCCTGTTGGAGGTTGAAGCCATTCGCTTTCTTCCATTTTGCTTTCGAGATTTAGATTGTGAGGATGAAAAAGAAGAGGAGGGAGATGTCCGAGAGGTTGAAAAGGAGGGGGAACCGCGATTGTTTCGGGGGCTGGCTGACTTTGTATAAGCCATCGGACTACGATCTAAAATGCCACCGCCGCCGACAGGGGACGAGGCAGAGAGAGAGGCAGAGGCAGAGGCATGCTCGGCTACAGCTGCGTCGGTGTCCACGTGCAGCGAGCGCAGCAGCGGTGGGAACGATGACGGCGGCGTCATCTGGGTAGTGGGTGGTGATGATATGACATGACATGAGGGAAAATAAAATGAGAGAAAATGAGAGAGAAAGAAAGAAAGACAATGAAAGCGACGAGAGAGAAAGAGAGAAAAAAACGGAGAAGAAGAAGTGTGTGTGTGTAAGAGAGAGAGAGAGAGAGAGACGAAGGAAACGATCGAAACGTTCATAAAATCATCACATCCTATCGAATCGCATGGTATCGTATCGTATCATATTGTGTAATATATATACAGTAGGCAGGCAATGACAATAATGTACCTGGCTGGGCAGTCCGGAGCTGTGATTGCTACTGCGAGGCGAGTCGTCGCGCGAGAGGAAATGACGCGCCGGTAGAGTAACAGGAGGCGAGTTCGACGCCACAGAGAGCCGGTCACTTACACTTCCATGTGAATCGCCTCTGTCTCGGCTACCGCTGCCGCTACTCGACATCCTTCCCTGCCTTTTGTCCTTTCCTGTTCTATCGATCTCTGAACTGAACTAATCTTCTCTGTCCTGCCCTCTCCTACCTTGCCCTCCTACCCGTCCCGTCCCTTCCCTTCCCTTCCCTATCACGTGATGTGATGAGATAGATCTGATGTGTAATGTGATGTGATGTGATCTGATGATGCCGCAGTCTCTACTCGTATACTTTCTGTGATAATACTAATAATAAGGCCCTGTGCCTTACTTTACATACTTGTATTACTAGTACTAGTACTAGTACTGTACTCGTACCGGTACGTACCGGTACTGTACTGAGTACTACGGGTTATAACAGTGTACAGGTACGGCGTACGATTAAGATATGCGCAAGTACGAGTACTGTACCCGGTACGTACTATACTGCACGTACGAGTACTGTAGAGGTCTGGGGCTGGCTGGCTGTCCGGCGTGTGTCGGTCAAATGAGGGAGCTCAGTGCGTGAGCATGTAGGAGATGGGGTAAACACAGCAATCAGGACGTGATTTTTTTGACTCGCATGACTTGCACACGGCATCACGGCATCTGTCCCAGCGGAAACGCAGCAACATGTACGACACAAATTTACACGACGCACGAGAACGGCTGAACGCAGCTGTCAATCCTCAGAAACAGTACGAGTAGTAGATACGGCGTACTGTACGTAGTATTGCAATACCTGTACTCGTACTGGGTACGAGTACCGCAAGACTGCAAGTCGCCTACCGGTACTCGTACACTACTCGTACCGTACGAGTACCGGTACAAATACTGGGTACGGGTAGGCGATTGCAGATTGATTGATCTGGAGTCTACACGGAGGAAAATACCGTTATATCATTTGGTATATACCGGTAAATAGTCTGTCCGGTCAAATCATCACTGATAAAGTCGTTATTTATTACGACTTTCTGGGTTCTTCTACCCGAGTTAGGTGATACTGTAATATCGCGCAGTGAATACTCTGTGCTGTACGAGTACACTAAAGTACTCGTACGCCGTACGTACTGTAAGGTTAGATTATTTATATTATTATAATTCCTATTATTTACTCCTACTCCGTACTGTAATTGCTTACTCTCAGTTAGTATATCTGTACAGGTACGAGTACCTGTACTCACGAGTACGTACTGTACGTACTCGTACGTACGAGTACCTTTACTCGTACGAGCACGGCGTACTGAGTACTAGTACGTACAAGTAATCTTGAGTCGCTACTGTACGTATCGTGGTATATTTGTACTGTACCTGTACTCGAGTAAAGTACTTGTAGTGTACGTACGATCGCGCCGGGCTGCCTGTCAGACTGTGCAGGTACTCGTAACTGAGTACTGTACTCGTACTGTACAAGTACAAGTACTGTATACTGTACCTTGTACTGTACCGGTACGGCGTACTCAGTACGAGTACGTACGGGTAGTTTACTCAATATTAGTACGTACGTATATCGGTATACAGTGTACAGTACGAATATACCGGTACAGAAAGTACATACAGTATCTGTACTACAGTAGTTATACTGTACGTACTACTGACTGAGTACAGATATACAGTACTGAAGGACTCTACTGTAGCTCTACAAGTAAGTTACTATGTACCTGTATATCTGTACTTGTACTTGTACTGTAGTACTCGTACGTAACGAATATCTCGCTTAATAATAGTTATAATAGTACGTACAGTACGTACTGATTAACGAGTCCTACCGCTATACGTACGGGTACTCAGTACTGAGTACCGTACGAGTACTGTACAAATGTACCTGTACAGGTATTATAGTACTTATAATACGAGTGTGGACTAATAATACGAGTACGGCCTACTGTACAACTAGTCTACTCGTACTGTAACTGATTGACTGTCATTATTGTAATTATTGACGACAGTACGAGTACGAATACCGTACGAGTATTGGTATTGTCATTATTGGCACTGGTAGCTCGGCTGCGTGGCTCGTTGGTTTGTGCTTGTGCTTCCGCTTGTGCTTGTGCTTGTGCTTGTGCTTGTGCTTGTACTTACTTTGTTTGGTGGATTGTAGTAGAGAAGAAGTCAGGCACAGAGAAGAGACAATTAATTAAATAGCAAAGAGAATCGATCAATCAATCAATCAATCAATCAATCAATCGATAATTAGATAGATAGATACAGCAAGAGCACGCGTACGAATTAATTACTGTACAAGCGCTGTACTGTAGTGTACTCGTAGTGTAGTGTAGTGTAGTGTACGATGAGTAGCGGTGGCTTCGGCGGGCCCGTGCGCGGTGTGGAAGGCAAATCTTCCGGTGAAACCCACCACGCATACGAAGGCAAGATGTCGGGCTTCGATCCGCAAGCTTCCAAAGGCAGCCGGTCTTCCGTGGAGGAGGTGGATGTGAGTTACAACGGCGGAGGCGGAGGCGGTGGCGGAGGCGGAGGCGAGTTGCACACGAAGCTGCGAGTGACTTACGCGCTGGGCTGCCACGGCCCCGCACGCGACAACGTCACACACACGAGTGAGAACGTGATCGCGTACCCGGTGGGGCACCACTTTGCTCTCAGCCACATCAACGTGGATGCGCATGGCGGCGACTCGCACTCGTCGCGCTCATCTGCCAAGGTACTCTACCTGAACTTGACTGACTTACCTTACCTTACCTTTGCTTTGCTTTGCTTTGCGCATACATACATTTATTTATATATATACAGTACTACTGTATTCTTCTTTTTTTTCGGTTGTTTTTGTTTCTTTCTCCATTCTTTTATTTTATTTTGTTTTGTTTTATTTTATTTTATTTTATTTCTTCTCTCCTTATTTATTTATTTCTCTCTCTCTCTCTCTCTCTCTCTCTCTTTCTTGTTATTTGCTGCTCGTTACCTTCCTTCCTTTCATTTTTATCTTTATCTCTTTATATATATATATATATTGTTATTGTTATTCTCTGTTACTTTATTAAAATAATTGACTAAATTTTGTCTCAAACTCGATGAATTAACGAATTGACACGCATCTCTCTTCTTCTTTCTCACTCTTTCTCTATATATATACATAACTATCCATTTTATCTATTTATCTTAGATGTCCTTTTTGGAATTGGCAGACAACGTCCAAGAAATCACGGCGATGACAGTTGCACCCAACCTGAAACGCATCGCGCTCTGTGAGCGTACCAGCTCTCACAATCACAATAACTCCTCGAGCAATGGCGGTGGTAACCATGCCTCCTCTTCCTCCTCTTCCTCCTCAGCGCAGGTCAGCATCTATTCTGCTTCGCAGTGCAGCGTGATCCGCACCCTCACATACCCCTCCGAAGGAGAGTTCATTTCCGCCGGGTTTTCGGCCAACGGCAAATATTTGCTGGCGGTCGGAGATGAGCCGGATTTGAACATCTGCTACTGGAAGTGGGACAGCATGAAAATGGTCGCGTCCACGCGCGCGCACAGCCGCACGACGCGGATTTGCAGCAACCCCAGTGACGACTCACAGTTCACGACGAGTGGCAACAAATACCTGCGGCTGTGGAAACTGGAGAAAGATCTCACGCTCCGTAGCTCCACACTGCTGCCCGCCAAAATCGAACAGAATGAGAATTTCGTCGACCACACGTGGATGCAAGATCAAAAGCTTGTGGCCGTGACAGAAAGGTACAGTAACATATGCACATATGCCCCATGCCCCCCGCCCCCCTACTCACCGATTATTATTATTACCACTCTTACTCTTACAACACAGGGGGCACGTAATGGTTCTACAGAACAAGGAGCAGAGCTGCGATCTGCTGCAGACGGTGCAGTGCGAGCTGCTCAACACGCAGCGAGTCGAGAGCATTGCTGCATACAACAACAACAAGGGGTTCATAGTGAGTGGTACCAGCGGGTACTTTGGCGTGTATGAGCGCACGGACGACCGGAAGGACCCATTCATTTTGATCAAGAATTTCCAGACGGTCGACCACGAGACGATTTCTTCCATCACGATCTCACCTTCGGACGAATCTGTGGTGGGTTACATGAAGAGTCCCTCGAACCAACTGTTCCATTTCCCATTGGTCAACATCGACATGATGAAAGAGACCGATCAGTCCTCGCACTTCCATTCGGTGCGAAAACACGGCATGCACACCGGCCCGGTCATTGGCATGGACGTGTGCGTCAACAAGCCGTACTTGATCTCCATCGGCATCGACAAGACCGCTCGAGTGTGGAACTACCTGACCTGGAACTGCGAGATCTCGCACGAATTCTCCGAAGATCCCACCTGCATCGCAGCACACCCTGCAGGCTTCCAATGCATCGTGGGTTTCAAAGAGCGCGTCTCGATGTTTAACATCCTTATGGACGATCTCAAGCCGTGCCGTGAGATGCAACTAAAGCATTGCAAGGCCGTCACGTTTTGCAACGGCGGGCACATGTTTGCGTGCGCCATCGGGATCAGCGTCATGGTCTTCAACACCGCCAAGTTTGAAAACATCTCGAGCATGACTGGCCACATCCGCCCGGTGCGGTCGCTCTCGTGGTCGGCGGACGACCGCCTGCTCTACAGCGCGGGTGTGGACGGGTCGGTGTACGGCTGGGACGCGGCGTCTGGCCGCAGGGAAGAGGAAAACATGCAAAAGGCGTGTCAGTTCCGATCGCTCGTCTGCGATCGCTCCATGGTGGCGCGTGAGGACGGACGCAATGGCGGTGGAGGCAGTGGCAGCGGAGGTGGGAGAGACAACATGGCAGATGATAGCTACGACAACGACGGTAGCAACTCTGCGGGTAATGCCAATGCCGCGAACAACAGTGGTCCGCTGCGTCCACGATCTGTGGTAGCGGTCGGCAGCGACGGCAAGATTCACAACATACGCAACGGTGACGCGACTTCGATCTCGGTGCAGCCGAAGGGCGTGATGATCACGCAAGTCATAGTGAACCACGCCAACAGCCAGCTGTTTGCCGGCACCTCCGAAGGTTGCGTGCGCGTGTACTCCTGGCCGCTCTCGCCAGATGCTTCACACTTCGTGGAGTACAAGCTGCACAATGGCCCCGTAACCTCATTGCAAGTTACCCCCGACGACTTCTACCTGTTCAGTGCGTCGGAAGATGGAACCATGTTTGCGATGCAGATGATCCAGGTACAGTAACATGAGATCGATTTGAGACCTTATTTTATTTCTTTCAATTACACCTTTCTGACATGGACACACATACATACATAATTTCTATATCCATTCCATCCCATCCTATCCCATCCAGGTGGACGGCGGTGTGGAACTGACGGGTTTGGGGCTCAGTTCCGTGGACGAGAAAAATTTCAACAAAGACGCCGTGATGGTGTCTCAAGAAGACCTGGCCGACAAAATGTCCACGATGAAGGAGCTGAGCAAGCGCATGGCCGAGTTGAAGAGTGACACCGAGTATGAGCTGCATTGCAAAGACGCCGAGTGGGTTGAGTTGATGCGCGTCAAAACGGACGAAATGGAGGAGGCGCTGGCCATCGAGCGGGAACGGTTCGAAACCCTGCAGCAACGGCACGAAGCATACGTGAGAGAACACATGGAGCAGCTAGACAAGCGCGACGCGGACCACGTGAAAGTGACGCAAGTGCTGGAAAATGAGTACGAGCACAAGCTGGCCATGGAGATCAAACGGTACGATGACGTTTGCGAAGCGATGGAGCGGATGCAGCAGGAATGCATCGAGCGGATCACCGCGCAAGGAAAGAAGTCAAAAGAAAAGTACGAAGGCTTGCAGGAGGAACGCGCGAAGGAAGTCGCCGACCTCAAACGGAAGATACTTATCCTCCATGAGGATTTGAACCAGAACCGCACCAAATTTGAAGAAGTACTGCGCCAACAAGAAAGTGAGTACGAAAAGGAGATCGCGGAGCAACGGCAGGAAAGAGAGAGGGATCGGAGGGAAGGGGAAGGCACGCAAGCAATGATGCAAGGGCAGTTGAACAACCAGAACGACCGCATGAAGCGTTTGCAAGGCAAAATGGAAGAGATGCAAGTGGCGGCAGAAGAGCGGAAGAAACAGTACGACGCGTTGACAGTTGATTACCACAAACTGGAAGGCACCCTCCGACACTTCGCCGCGCACATGGAACAGAGAGAAGCCTCGTTGGAGGACAAAGAATCCGATATCATGTCGCTGCGCAGCAATAACCGCACCTTGGACAACTTCCGCTATGTGTTGGACCATCGCATCAAGAAATTGGAAAAGGAAAAAGGCCCACTCTCGGATTTCATCGGGAACCTTGAGGCGCACATTCGAGAAATGTACGATGAGTTGGTGCAAGAATTCAACGCAAAGAAAGTGACGGACCGTTCCCTGTCCAACAAACAAATGCAAATCGACGCGCTGACGCACGAAGTTTCTACCCTACGGCAACACGTGAGAGACTCCGAAAGAAAGATACACAGCTTCATGCACGATCTTGAAATGATCGTCCGGCTGGACCCGAAAGAGCTTGAAGAATCCATCAAAAAGTGTTACCGAAAGTTCACTGGCAGCAAAAACCGCAAAGGCAAGCGAAGAGCGGCGGCCTCGCACTCCACAACCAACTCCTCCGAAAAAGATTCCTCTTCCAGCAACAACAAAGAAGGCAAAGAAGGCGGCGGTGATAGCGGTAAGGACGGATCCAAAAATAACGGAAACGAAGGCGGGCACCGTGGTGGCGAGTCGCGCGGCGCGATCTCTTATTCTGGCCTGGAAGGCGATGCGGCCGTGATTGCCGAGGCGAACCGACAGAGAGATTACATGGAAAAGACGGTGCACACGCTGAAGCGCACACTGAAGCTGGCAGACGAGAAGATGCGGCAGCAGAAGAAGAACGCAATGGGCGAGAACAGCTTTCTGATCAATGAGTGCAACAACCTCCGCAGGGAGAACAAGTCGATGCGTAACCGAGTCCAAGAGCTGTCGGAGCGCCTCAAAGAGATGGAACGCAACGGACACGGCGGTCGCATGTCCCATCAGGACTCTTCCATGAACATGAGTAGTATGATGGATCCCTCTGTGGAAGACGCTGGTTCTCAGTCCAGCCTACAAGGAGGAGCTGGTAGAAGAAACATGGGAATGGGAAGGGGCAAGAGAAGAAATATGGGGAAGAGTGCGAGTGCTATGCAGCTGTCTCGCCGCACCAACAATACGGGAAGCTCCTCCTCCCTGCACGGCGGGAGCGTCGACGGCAGAGAGTACCGAAGAAAGGGCGGGCGGCACCAGCAGCGAGGGCAAGTGATCCGCGGGTCCACGCGGCCGCTGCAAGATAGCGCCGGTGCGCGGGGGCGGGTACAAGGCATGCTCGGGCAACTTGATGAGAATAATCGCGAGATTGAGATGCAGCGGCTGGAGATCCGTCGTCTTCGGGACCAAGTTAACCTGCTGGTCTCGCAGCTCTCGTCCGACCCTGCTGTCTCCCTCGCCCTGAACGAAGGGGGAGAGGGAGCAGGTGGAGGAGTGCAACTGCCCCGCGCAGGACAACTGGACCCACTCAAATAAGGTACAATAAGTACTCTATGAGCATCACTGGTTTACATACAGTGCGGCTCGAGTACGAGTACGAGTACGAGACAGCGACGAAATGTAAGCCTATAGTATGTATGTACCGGTCATATAAAATTTAAAAAATGAATATACGATAGAAACCAAAAGCAATATTATATGTTCCGCACGTTTCGCCCTTGCACTCACTGTACTTATCAAATGGCCGTTCCCGACAGTTACCTTACCATTGTATGAATAAGCGAGCTACACCGTGTATGTATACAGCAGTCCTCCCGCCACTCGTAAGCGCAGCGCGGTGCTCTTTCCTAGCAGCTGCGTGGACACCTTGTACTGCGCAGCGATCGGCTGTGCGATGGTCCCTGTTGTAGCTGCCTCCTTCACGCACCGCGCAAACGATTTGTCCATGCGTGTTACGCCGTCACCTACGCCTGTCAGTGTCAAGGTTGCCTTGTTTCCTTCCATGCAAGCCACCGTTGCGTCCACGGAGTACACGAGAAAATCCCAAGAGCCGTCTTTTCGATGCTGCCCCACTGAGAAAGTTTCATTCTTATTTTTATTGCTTTTAGTAGTGGAGTCATTGCTGTATCGTCTTTCGAAAATGTCAGTGGCACGCACAAAAAATGCTTTGCCCACGTAGGATCCCGCAGGTAAATGTTTATTCAGGGTCATATCGAAAATCTTTGTCTGGGTTTTGGTCGGCGCCGCATCTGCACTCATTCGTATCTCAATCAACGTCATGTGCCCGACAAACCCTGCCGCAACATCTAATGAGTAATCCAATGTATGTGTTGTATCTATTGCCATCTCATCACCATTTTCACCATTTTCCGACTCCGCTCTCTCTACTGCTTGAAACGTCACGACACTGGGAGTCACGCTCGTGACCCGCCCCCGCCAGGCCTTTCCCAAGAGAGAGAAATCCCAACTCACATCGCCCTTGCGTGTAGAGACAATTGGAAATGTACCGAAAATGGGCTGGGGTTCCCCGTTCTCGTAGACTGATAGGTTGTCTAAGGTGACGCGTCCAAAAAATGGAAACATGTTATTTACTGCATGATTTACAGCGTCGTCCATGCCCTCCGAGCCTAAAATGTAGTGCTGTATCTCTGTTTTGCGTTTTGAGTCAGTTAATCAGTCAGTTAATCAGTCAGTAAGGCAGGCAGACAGGCAGACAGGCAGACAGGTGTGTGCATTGCAATACCTGTATTCCCTGTGTTGCCAACTACATTGATCGCTCGCACAAGCTCGCTGTTTCTTCCCTGTCGAAAGATAGAGTAGTCTAACGTGGCACCAGATTGCCAGACAGGGACATTGACTGTGACTACAGTAGAGTCTGCAACAAATGGACAGTGTGAGCGTGTGTGATGCATGTCAGAGAGAGGGAGAGAGAGGGAGAGAGAGGGAGAGAGAGGGAAGTGTGGGGGTACGCGTGGATATGCACCTGGTGTCAGCATGAGACTGAGAGCGACGATGAGGGCAATGGCAAAGAGGGCTGCCGCGCCGTACAATGCACGTTTACATGTCTTCGACACTGTGATCGATACAGTCACCTCGGATGTGTCTGTGCGTGCATTGGTGCTCGCCGATGTTGAGATAGATGAGGACGTAGCTGCAGTGTGGGCGTGGGGGTGAGAGTGAGTCGAGTCTACAGAGCCCAACTCGAGAAACGTGTCATGAATCTCCGCCATGCTTTGCCGAGGGCGTTCAGTGGCGCCAGCAGCACTGCTCTTGACACACAACTATTTATGACCCAAAAGTGCACATTCTAGCCCTTATTATCTTACCGGTAATTAAGATTACTTGGTATATAATATTGTATATTGATACATCATATTCCGGTATTTATACCGTTAAAAATAGAGTACAAATAGACTTAGCATTTTCGGTAGACAGTATCGAGGTATATTTGTACTGTACTGAGTACGGCAGAGATATTTGGAGCGACCGTACATGTATGTATCGCTGTATATTTGTACTGTACTGTACTGGCTACAGCAGTGATACAGCGACAGATACAGCCCGGCTAACCTTCATATATTACTTGTATTGTACTGAGTACTGAGTACCGCTATTAATGGCGCACTGTACATTTGTGGTGAACTCAGAGCGTTGAGAGTTGAGAATCTGCCGGGACTTACTTAATCAGTAGTCATAACAGTACAAGTACCAACAACGATATATAAAATAATGAAACCTAATATAACGGTACATATTATTTTCCAATCTATGGGCACGTGGGCACCCTCAAGGGGTTTTTCAGTATGGGGGAATGAGGAATTTAAAACTGCGCCACTATCATTACTCACGCATTAACAACACTTACTGTAGTCTCGCAATGGCCACTGTAAGTACTGATGACTAAATGATATTTGTATTTTTTAATAGTTACACTTATTTCAAATATGAAAGTGGCATATTCTTACTGGAAATATCGTCATTCGTACTTTTTGGAGACGAGACACAATCACGAGCATTTTGGATTCATCAGTCAATAATCGAGGAGTCAGATAAGAATTGAACTCGCATAATTGTTGGGGGCTTTCAAAACCAACTGGATTCCAGTCCTCACGTCAACTCCTGCATTTGAAGTTGACTATTGATTGACTCAATCGTGATACTGTTCAAAACTTTGGTGGCGATGTTTGAGAGCTTCAAGACGGGTTTTGATATGAGTTGCTGGTCGAAACCACTGTATTACAAAATATCCACAACTCACAACAGTCAATAAACCGCACAAGCCAATGAAAACAATTTTCATGTTGCCATCCATTTCTACAGAAATGTAATTATGCGCCAGCATGTTTTCGAATGCCACCCCGGATATAAAGAAGAAAGATACAAGAATAAACTTGTCGATGAGGGTCAAGTAAGATAGGTTTGGTAAATATCCACCGATCTGTATCTTAAACGCAACAGCGGTTAAGACCATAGTGAGTGATACGGACAGTCGGTCAGCCACTGAATCTTGAGGCACGCCAAAAGCCCCCATTGAAAGCAGATTGATAAGTAGCATAGGCACCACGACATTCCAGAAAAAATAACCAGACTTACGCTGAATATGCACTTGAATGGTAAGCATTGGCCGAACGGTTCCTGATGTTGAGTCATTAGCATTGCTCTGACCCAGCTTCATAGTGACTTCATTGCTTAAATCAAACACGTTTGAGTTCGAGAAATTTTCTTGATGTACCACACTCCGGGTTTTGGAAGCCTTCAACAAGAGAGCACTTGTCGGCAGAGCACTAGAAAGAACAACACTCAGTGCTTGTTGATCAAAGGGAAAGACTTGCAGCTCGAACTCCTCTGTGAAGGTCCCCTCGATGCGGTATTTAAAGGAAAGTTCGTTCGACTCCAAAAGCTTACATCGCATTCGCCACTTGCTCGTCTTAATCAGATTCATGACACTCAGCCGTGGTTCCCAGATCTCTTTGCTCGTCACTTTTTGCCCATCTTTCGTTTCTAGCTCAGCTAGACCTTCTGTTTCACAACGCAACACCAATATTGCATCAAATTGCTGGGATACCGTGTTCACGTTTGTGATGTTCAAGAAATTGGCTGCAACGCTGAGCTTGACTTGTTTATTTAAACGCGCTCGGCCTATGTTTGGCTTATCTGCCATGGCCATTATGTGTGAATCGGCCTATGGCAGAAAAACGCGCAATGATGCTGATGACTAGACTAACTGCACCGGGAATAACGCACACTGCTACTCCGTACAGTAGGACTATGAATTACCATACAAACCGATCGTCTGCAATAGCAATTGTACTGAATCGTAGACTACTGTTACTTTTGACATATAAATTTCAGTATCTAATATCAGTTCTTCGAGCACTCGAAGCAATTTCAAATTCATATGTATTGTCCAAATTTCGGTTAGCATTTTTAAGGAATATTATATTATTAGTCTATATAATTATTTAGTTTATAATTATTAATTTAATACAGTGGTAAAAAACTTTCGATGAAGAAGAAAACTTATTTTCCTGTTCAGGATTGATAACTTGATAACGCAGTGCGCTACGAGTACGCCGTACTGTACGGCGACGGCTTGTCTGGGTGTATGTTTTTGTTCCATAGAAATCTTCATTATTTTGTACTGGTTAAAAATATTGAACATTTATAGTCTAGTCTAATTAATTAACTGCGGAGATGCTTTAAAATTTTGTAATACTTAATGTACCAAACGCATCCATAGTAAATATGGTTTCTCGGCCAAAATATTTCAGGCAAGAAAAACCTCCCCTCACAGAAAATTGGCGGTGAAAATTTTCTTAATCTCTTTTCCAAAACACAATTCTTCTAAAACCCAGACTTTGAGAATAATATCTATGATCAAGGAATATAACTTTTTCTAATTATCAAAATCTTATGCATTTGTAGACAGATAATATTAATGATATTTAGTCATCAAAATAAAGACAAGGATTATAATGTGAATTTGTTTGTTCTGTGTGAATGACAAAGTTAAGTTATAACAGATTTTCAAGTTTAGTTTTCTATAAGAAAATTATGCATTGCACCAAAATACATAATATTGGAAGACGGCATATCTCAACTTCAATATCAAAATCCATCCAACTCATTGACAAAATAAATACAAACATGGGACAGGCAGCCAGCACTGTGCGCGTAGGCGGCAGGCCGCTTCTACAAGACTTTGTGTGTGTGTGTGTTTTCACATATTTGTACGAGCTAGTAGTCTACATGGAAAACGTACCGGAAATCATGAAACACAACTCTAAAATCATGCAACGCAAACAGATACAAGTACTCGTACTTGTCTAAACGGTCTCTACTGTACTTGTATACTGAGTACGGATACCTGTACTAGTACGAGTACTAGTACTCATAATCTAGTACTGGAGGTAATAGTACCCGTACTGTATACTTGTACGGTAGAGCTCTACGGTAGACCGTTCGAGCTACTGTAAGGTTACCGGTACGAGTACCTGGTACCGTACTCGTACCGTACCCAGTACGAGTACCTTACTTCACTCAGTACTCGTAAAGAGAGTACTCGTACGCTCCGTACCGGTACTTGTATTATTCCTACTGTATATTATTTCATGATTTTATAGTTGTGTTTCATGATTTCCTGTACATTTTTCAGGTAGTCTAGTCTACTATCTCGTACAAATATGCGAGAAAAACCACACAAAAAAATGTTGTAAAAAAGAAGAGGACAAGAACAAGCAATTGGATTAATACAATTAACAATACGTCCGTACATCATTCATGGAAAGCTCGAACTCGATAACGTTGTGGCATGTGCGACATACCGTTATAATAGCACAGGAAATGAGGTACTCATACATTTACTCGTACAACAGAACGCTCAAAAATGTTTCCGCAGTTGGCGAAAACAACTTTGCTAGACGCACCAACGACTAGACTACAGAAATATACTGCAAGAAAGGCGTACTACTATGAGTGCCAAGTATTGTCTACAATATAGCATCAGTACAGTTTCTGTATTGCGCAGTACAGTAGAGAATAACATATGTACTGACTATAGCTACGGCATGACATACTGACTGCGCCAGCAGCCGAAACTGACTGTTGACGCCGTGGAACATCAGCGGGGAGTAGCAGCTAATAGCCACTGGGTTTGGACACTGCCGCACTGCCGTTGCAAGGAATAAGCCAGCATGAAGAGCTCTTCGAATGACGCCGATGTATTCTTTTGTTCCGATACCATAGTTGATAATGGAGATGCGGCAAAAACAAAACAGGAAAAGGATGTTTTGGAGGAATCTGACAGCATTGATGAGAAGTGTAAAGAACCTTCTGAGCACAAGCACAAGCGTAAGCACAAACACAAGCACAAGCACAAACATAAGCGCTCTTCTAAGGTTGTTCCAATAAGCCCCGAGAAGCAAAATGAGGTCATTAATGCTTTAATTCTTCAGATTCCGTTTAGCATGAAGAGGTCTGTGTCTCTGAGAACGATTACGGAAGAAGAGTTTATTTGCCAGTTGGCCGATGTGCGAGCAAAATATCCACAAATAACCGATGCTATGTTACGACAAGCATACAAGCAAATATGCTTTGATGCAAACCAGCAACAGATTCGTAGTGCGGAAGAACTCCAAGCCTTTGCGCAGGCACCTCCACCGCTAGCAATGAAACGACAAGCCAAACGCCGCATCGCTGCTGTGAATCCTACCGGACTTACCGGACACGTCTGGCAGCCGGGGCAGCAGATTCAAATTGGTGACACGGTAGGGATTCTAAGTCCAAAGCAGCAATGGAAAATCTGCACCGTTCAAAGTGTTGAACATAGCAAAGTACTCATCCATTACGATGGTTATCAACAGCAGTCCGATGAATGGGTTGTCTACCCTGGTCCCCGTTTCCGAGGAGCGGGGGATTTATTGCAAGGTGCAGACGCCAACCCTACTGAAACTTGGTTGAGGGCTAGCACGGAGTGTGGACCAGCCCAGATCTTCCTTTGCATATGCTGTTTTGGAGGAAAGAAAATATTTTTGCGCCTTGTTTGTTGTATTTGGAATGAATATGCAGTAGATAGTTGTTGTGACTTGTACTTTAAAAGAGACGAAAAAGATTGCTGTGACATAACTAATAAATTATGGAATTGTGTCATGGATTTATGCGGAGGTTGGTGCTGCAGTTACTGTATACAGCCATTTATACTTGACTGCTGCTCTTTATTCCCTGGAAAACAAGAAGAAGTTGTGTGGTGGAAGTTGTGTGAAATATGTTGTCCACACAAGGATGAATTTGCCGATCTCGATGCCGAACTCGATGCGTGGGATAAGCATCACGATTATGGTTGCGTCGGTGACGAACCTTTCGTGGATGCCATAATTGGTGCGGCCAAGAGTGTGGTCAAGGGTGTGGTCAAGGATGAGATCAAAAGTGCGGTTAAAGATCACTTTTTAGGCGAAGAGTGTGATCAAGAGTACGGTTGCGTCAGTGACGACGTGGACCCTTTCGTGGATGCCATAATTAATAAGGCCAAGAGTGGTCAAGGGTGAGATCAATAGTGCGGTTGAAGATAGCGGCGTAAAAGATAATTTTTCTTACTAGCATGCGTACTGTACGTAGTATTGAGGTTCTCTGGTTTTCTTTTTATTGGATCATACTGACTCTTTTGACTCTTTTTTAAGTCGCTGCTCTTTCAAGACTTGCGCCATCGCGGGATCTGGTTTACTCTTTTCTCCCGTGGTCTCGTTTAGCCAGAAAGGAATGCCGGTGTGGGCGTCAAACCTCTTCTTCCAAACTATGTCTTCAACGGTTGTCGGTCTTAGATAAGGAACAATATATTATTAATTTTAATGGATTAACATCCTGAATTTATTAGCATGACACCTTTCAAAATAATTTTGACATTTACATTGACGCTATTTTACGACTAGGTATGTGCGTACTTGTGAAACATCATATCAATAAAGAATTTTTCCGAGAATGTTCTTGTAAGACACGAGCAGGCAGATTCGTGTTCGCTGACTGCTGCTCTTCACTGACTTTTTTTTTCTAGTTTTTGAGCGTTCTGTTGTACGAGTAAATGTATGAGTTTGAAAATTATGAGGTGATGTACTTGTACTGATGTAGTCTAATTAAAAAATTGTAAATTGTCATGCTTTGTTACCGTTCGGCCTTAAACTTCTTCTTCGAGTTGCACATGGGCGGGCCCTGGGCCGCTTGGTGCACGTCGGCTTGGCAAGCGTTTTTTTTCACTGCGGTGTTTTCTTCTGAGCGCCCGCTTGCTTGCTTTTCTCTTCGGCTTCGACCTTTTCTTTTTGTCGTGTGCATCTCTGCCGCTCGCATCGACATCCACTGGCTGGCGAGAGCTTTGGACAGCTTCTATCATGGCAATTTTAATCATTTCTGTCTCTTGCTTGTTTGGAGCCGTTTTACTTTGCAGTATACTTTTGGCGTTAAAATCTGGCGCATTAGCAGCAACGTCTGCCAATGCGCGTTGGACAAATTTTGCCTGTCCTTTACTCATATCTTTCTGCTGCATAATATCCTTTATCTTATTTGCCAGGACTGCTTCTTGGTCACGGGCCCTTGCTTTCTGGTCCGCATCAACATCGTGTCGAAGAAAAGAATACACGGCGGAATTAAATTTACCAAAGATACCGTCACTGCCAGAGTGCTTATTGTCTCCTAGCGATTGCTGTATGACCTCCCCGGCGTGCGCCCGTTTCATTAAATTGTTCATTTTAAGCTTCTTCATACGATCCAGTCGTGATCTTGTCTTTTTCTGGGAGTCTCCCTGCAGACGTTTCAGGGTGCGGGCCGATTTCTGAGTTCTAAAATCTTTGCCACGTCTGATCTTTGACAGGGTTTGCACGGTATTGTACCTCTTTGCTCGCAATCTTTCTGCTTTGGATCCTTCCTGCTTGAACTGGGGTTTCTTTTGAGCTTTCTTTTGCGTTTCTTCTTTTTTGTTTGCATTGTTGGCTCCCTTCTTTTGTTTCGCAAGCATTGGGTTTTCAAATTGCTGGGTTGAGTTTGAATCTTGTGTATCCACTGTCTCTTCTTCCCCTTTGAATGGATCCTCCCAACACGTCTCACCTGTGCCGGTGTGCCACCAATACTTATTTCCAGTTACTGGGTCTTCCTCACTCTGCCAGTCATCGCTGCTCGATTCACCCTCAGCATTTTCTTCTTTCGTGGGGTTTGGATCTTCCCAACATGTTTCACCGGTGCCGGTGTGCCACCAATACTTATTTCCAGTTACTGGGTCTTCCTCACTCTGCCAGCCATCGCTGCTCGATTCACCATCTCTTTCGTCGTTTTCGTCGTCATCACTCCATTTAGTGTCTCCGGTCTCTGTGTTCCAAAGATATGATTCGCCCGTAGTGGGATCAACGACACTTTTCCAAAATGTGTCGTCATTCTTTTCTTTTTGCTTTTTATCAGTCAATTCAATACCAATGTTGGATTCATCGTTCTTGCTTGCCGATAGTGCTGATAAAGGGTTCACCGTCATAAAAGCATCTTTTGTGCTTGCAAATGCTTGGAAAGTATTCTGCGTAAGGTTACTGTTTTCAGAATATGAATCTGCTTCAAAAAAATGCCTTTGTCCGTGTGCATTGGCAATTGCCTTTGCAACTTTACGTTTCTTTTTTTTCTGTTCTAATATATACTTGTATTTTCTGCTTTGGTATATTTCTTTACCAAGTACGAAAAAGAAGTATGCCGTGGAGGTCCACATCACAAAAAGGACAAAAATAGTAAGGGCGTATCTCTTTGCAAGGGCAATACGAGGATTCAATGTATCAGTGAATTCTGCTCGCATTGCATCGTACATCAAACCGCACTGCAAGATGAGTACAGATGAGATCAAAAATATGCCATCCACAACATTGTAGTTACTTGCAAAACCAGCTGCACGTTCAGCTCGGGCAATCTTATTGTCAGGAGAAGCGTAAAGAAGCTTCAAATTCTCTTGATTGCTCAATGCTCGGCGCCGCTGTGTGCGGCGATTGTTAGGTTTAGAAAATCCGGCAGCTGTTGAAAATAAGGTGGAGATGCTACTTTTTCCTTTCTTTGGGCCCGTTGGAGTAAGTTTGGCTTGCTGGTGAAAATTGTCTTGGGATAGATATGGCTTATAGTGGATGTGAGCAAGTGCAGAAACTGCAAGAACAAGCACACCGGCACTGGCTTGAAAGGCGGCATTCTGATGAAACAAAACTAGGACGCTAACCACGAGCATTTTGCGGATCATTACCACACCTTTCCACATCCAAAAACGAGGTTGAAAACGGTAGTAGAGTTCATAATACCGTTTGCGGAACTCGTAGTAACGATTCGTTGCACGTGAAAACCCCTGGCCTTTCATTCGAAGCATTTGGTCTTGCTTGATTATGTCACGGTTGATAAAGCATATTAATAGGAAAAGACTTGGGATCCCAAGACCATATACAATGAAGCACAAAACTGCAATCGGCATCAGTAACGCATGCTCTTCAGTATAGCATTGCATGTCACCGGATGATTTCAAATAATAATTGCCGTCCTCTTTCTCAATGCAAGCAAATATCTCCAATGCCATTTTAGTTGCAAACAAATAACAAAAATTCAAACCGATCACTAGTACTTGGATCAATCTCGACAAATGGCGGTTTTCATCTTCATGGCTGTGCTTCAAAGCCCACTTGCCACTTTTACGTTTATAGATGCGTATGCCAGTGTGTACAGATAGCAATATGACAACAATAGCAAGGGGCATCATCTGAGCAACTGCCCATTTTGTGGTAAAACCGAATTCAACACTGCACTCTGGGCTGGCTGCCTCGATGTTAGCATAAAATATGCTCATTGCCGAAAATGTTTTTTCAACCTCAGAGGGCCATTCAACATCGAATGCAGAAAACACGGCAAGAATTTGAAAGTAGTCCAAACCAACCGAGATCACTGCTAATGATGGGATCTTAGTCACCAACCAAATTCCTAAGCCGACAAATGTCAAACCTCCCAATATATATCCAATCAGAAATAATATAGCATTGTCTGGGCATTTCGTGCATACATTTTGGAGTTTATAATATGGGATACACGACAATCCCTTGCCCGTGCATTTTAAACATTGTGCACATAGGAACCCCTCATAACCTAACTTGCACACATTGTTGCCTTCACAAGCTTCTTTTGGTGTGCAAATTAAAAATCTACGTGGGGTTACATGTGTTTCTTCGCTTTTAGGATCTTTTTCAATTTTGTAATAATGCGGCGCTGCAACCGGCTCATCAAGTCCACCTGTCAAGCATGTTGCTTTCCCCTTAAAGTAGGTCTTACAGTCTATGCAATCAGCACCGTCGACCCCGTAAAATCCTGGTGCACAACTGCTATACAAATACGGATGGAAACTTTTCTCTCTTCCTTTCTTCATCTGCGCTACTTTTTCCTTTGTGGACGCTTCGAATCCCATTCCTGTTTGACCAGCCATGAAAATAGAAAGATTTTTATAACCAACTGAACTTGGCTTGGCGTTGCAAGAAAGAGCTACGTTGCTTCTTTGCAACAAATTCCATACAATTTCTTCACATGGTACACCGCTTATCCATATTTTTGCATCATCAGTTTTCCCAAAATTGCTACCACCAAATGTTACACGTTGATGAACATTTCCATATATCATTCCTGGAGAATTTGGATTAGGGCCATAAATCCATTCAACAATTGCGCTATCGAATGTAAACACGTTTGGCTTGCTGCTCTTGCGTATTTGTCCCCCAGGTACACCGATTTCAATCTGGCAATCCTTACCTATGCCACCGGGCATTTTGAAACGCACCATTTTGGAGGAGTATGATACAATTTTGTCAGAATAAACTCGCTTTCGTCCATCATAGCTGTGCAGAAATAGTAGTGGAAAACCGGTCCCATCGGCGCCATCGAGCCCGAAGTCTGTGCCTTTTATGATAATGTCGTAGCCACCGCTAGTATTTCCCTGCTTCGGATGCAAATATGTAATAATGGGGGGGGCATAGCTGAACCTAAAGCTTTTTAAATTTCCTTTTTCGTCGACTTGAGAGAGGGGAGAACATAAAAAGGGTCTTTCTGTGCATTGATCTGGATCGGTAATTCCCAATCCGACTGCCACAATGATGTTCATATCGTGTTCAATTCCACGCGCTGTCAGACAAATAATCTGTGTGTGGTCGTACGTCTGCACTTCACACACTCGCGTGATGGATGAGAGGGTTCCAGTAAAAAATACAGTTCCGACCGAGCCGAAGCTACTTCCATTAATAAACAGCTGTGTTTGTCCAGCAGTAGGTCCATGATGTGTATTGACATTATTTATCTGAGGGCGAATATATTTCCAGGAAAAGTTTGGGTCCTGTGAAGATGCCAAGTCAAGCTCCAAACTTTTCTTCTTGCACTCTTCTTTCACAAACGCGTGAGCGCAACCAATCACGCCTGTCCATAACCGCATTTGTACACTGCTGCCCCATCCGGTAGGAAAAGCAATGCGAATCTCTTCATACGCTGGGTATGCTGCAGGTTGCAGCTGTAATACTTTTGCAGTCCAATTTTGTTTTGAAATTGTTTCAAAGAGCATGATTTGAACATCTTCGATCGATTGACTTGGAGGAAGGATGTTGTACCCAAAAATAGAAACATATTTACGGCTTTCCACAGCACTATGACCGTTTGTGTAACCTTGATCAGGATCAGGGGAATTGAATATACTTGGTTTTATATATGTAAATGAAAAGGGTGCCTCCCAATTCCAACGGCGTTTCGAAGTCACGAACACATTCACGGTCCCCGCACCTACTGGAGCCATACATTTGATTGTACCCTCTGGGTAGGCGCCGGTTTCGGTTATTTCTCGTACAGGGTTTTTGCATTCACGACATATAAACCTATCTAGGGTGCAAAACTCTACGGTAGCATCAGAATAAAAGTGATCTCCTGTTATGGTGATTTCACAGCCGCTTCTGAAACAGCTCGCCGGTGAAATGCCACCGGGTTTAATGTTGGGAGGGACCTCGGGGTTTATACCCACTGATATTGGACAGCTTGCGCTTATCCCCCTTACATCATCGCCATCTGTTATCCGAACATCGAGGGAAAAAGACTTTCCACCCGCTTCCGGGATCAATGTGTAATCTTGAACTTGAATGCGGAGCATATACATCTCAACAAAGTAAGGGTCTGGTGCTGGATCCATCTGATCTGGATACGGGTCTGGCATGCTCGTTCTATTCACAATTACTCCTTGGAAAGTATTTTTGGGGTCTGCAGTATCCTTCTGGAAACACCCAGGACATGTAGTTGTAATTTCAATATTCAGATTTTGTGCTTCAAATATGTCTGGGTCCCAGAATAGAAGAGTTGAATCGGCTTTCCCTTCAAACGTTAATAATGTCCCATTCAGAGATTCGTCTGAAATCGAGGCCGACAGTAGGCCATCGCAGTTTCTCCAGATTGGGTTTTCGTTCACATTTATAATATTGACAACCACATGTGCTTCAGCACTTTTGACAGGCTCGCCGTCATCCTCAACATGGATTAACATCTTAAATTGTTGAGTCATTTCGTAATCAATCACCCGGGTTGTTCTCAAAATTCCCGTGCAGCTGTCTATAGAAAAGAACGCTTTGGGATTATTTACAGCATCAGGTGCGGGATGAAGAGTGAACACTAATTTTTGCGCAAAATCTTCATCTGTTGCATTGATAAATCCAACGATAGCACCTGAAGGTAGGTTCTCGGATACATTGAATACCGGAGCAGGGTTACTGATAATTGGCGCTTCGTTTAAATCGAAAATGTTGATTTCTATTACACATTCTCCATAGTCGGGTGATGGTGCCTGTTCCGAACTGGGTGATAATAACTGTTTACCAGCATACAATTGCACGGATTTAAAAGACCACGATTGGACGGTTTCTTGCATCCAGTTGCTATCAATAGCAAATATCGGTTGTAGCACGAGCTCTAAAACATTAGAGGAATGCGGAAACGTGATATTTTGAGCATAAGTCAGCACCCTACCGGAATGGCACTTCCCTTGAATTTTTCTTCTCTGACTTACAAATATCGCCATGTTTGGACCGCTGTCGGGCCCATCACGATGTTCAAGGACGTGTGCGGATTGCCCGGGTAATAGAATCTTACTTTTGCATTCTTTTAGGCATGCCTCTACTGAAGTTAATGAATTTCGATACTTAACAAAACACCCATTTTCATCAGGGGTAACCCCTGGACAAGAGGAGTTCCATCCCATTTGCATGAAACGCCTTGCAGAAGAATCGTCGTCATTGAGTGCATACACACGAGCGTGAAAGTCAACTTCGATAGCATAATCAGCACCACGGTTATCCAATGAGATTTGTACCAAATATAAAATTTCATCTTCATCATCTGATTTCAATATTGTAGCAGGTAAAAATGAGCTCGTATCCAAAAGCCACTCATATGCTTCATCCCAAGGGCTGTCAAAACTCTTCCATGTCTCCAAAACTGGTATATTTCCACTATGTAATTGAAACAAATGTTGGAGTTAGAAGTTAAGTAGGTCAAAAGAAAGTGTGCGAGATGTAATCAAAGCTTACTTGTTTTCCGTGACTAAAATAGCTAATTGCGCTCGCATTTCTGCGGTGTTGCCACTTGTACTTTGCTGATTTGCTACCAACACATTTTGCAATTCGGTTGCATTAAGGCCGCCCAATCTTTGTGTTAAACCAGCCGCCGCTTTGCGAATTGTTTCAATCGAATAACCAGCTGTTTTTAAATTGCTGCTTCCCAATTCGTCGGTAGCAGCAAAACTGAATACCTGTGGTCGCTTAGAAAATTCCGATTTATTAGAAAGAGCTATTTTGCAGAAATCCTTTGTAATATTCTGCTTGTGCGGTGGTACATTATAAAGAACCGCAGATGGGGGTGGATCGTCGTATTTGATGAATACCGCCAATTTAGAAGAACCTGTCAGAGTGATGTTTGCTGTTTCATTGAATGTAAATCGCTTTGTCTTGCATTCATCCAACCAAATTACTGATGTTTGAACCTGATCGGAGCACTCGACCCAATCATTCAGATTCCCAAGGACATTCATAGACGCTTCCCCCAATATTACAACTGTTGCATCACCATATACTGTGAAATAATATGGAATTTTGTCAACTGCGTGTTTTACACTTGATTGGATGAAATAGTCGAAATTTCCAGGGGTAAATTGGTTTAAGTTTGGACGATTGAATAAATATGTCTTGTCTGACCACACTGGGGTAGTATAGTTCCACACTGTGAAAATGCGAATGGCGGGTGCTCCTATTCCAGTGCTTGCCTGTGGAGCTTGTGTCACATGACAACGTACTCGAGACGGACCGTCTACTTTATTGCACGTTGGTGCAACGGGGCCGAATGCTTCCAAAACCACGTTTGAGAAGAGAAATGATCCACCTTCGCTCTGAAATTGCAACCCAATATTTGATTCAAAATGGTTTGTTTCAGCGATAAAATTTGAATTGCAATCCCTGCGAAAATTGGTCATTGTCATATCTGACATGTTGAGTGCTGGGCCTCCGTTTGTGTGAGCACAGCTGTTAGTGTTCAAAGCATCGTACTCGTCCAGAATTGATAGTATGCTCGGGTCAGAGCAAGGAAGAACCCACAGCTCAAAATGAGCGCCTTTGCGTGCCTTATCTACGATCCAGGAGTATCCGCGCCTTAGATCAGCACGGGCTGATGTTGCTGTCCAAATGCCAATCGATCTCAAATCAATTGCAAAGTCGAGAGCTTCTCCAACATACTGATCCGCCATGAAAAGGCGGAGAACTAGTTGCGTGTCTATTGGAAAACGAGTCCAGCTGACACGAACACTGAGCGATTTGATACCCCCCTCAGCAACTTCCTCACTCATTCCAATTTTTGTTGCAGATCTCAAAGATGCGGGGGTGGCTATACAACCTATACAATGAGAGGTTGGGCCATCCCAGTTGCCTCCGCACTGGGAGCCGTCGTAAGGACCGTATTTGTACCAGAATTCTTGTCCATCGACTAAGATCCTTGCGTTCGTTCTTTTGTATGGATTGTGGTAGGGATTCTTTGCCGTTACTGTACCTGATATACGAATTTTTGAGTGGGGTATCGGCAATTGCAACTGTTTCTCATCCTTACGGTTTTGCGAAGTCGTTGAATTAGATGCACTATACACATGGCTTTGATTCAACCGAATTGCATTTTCACCGGCACTGTTTATTGGAACCCATTCAAAGGTAGACACGTTTATAATTTCTTTGCTCCATACTTCACTCCCATCAGCTAGTATACGCACTCCTACAGCATTTACTGTTTCAAATTCAGCCTCTATTGTGAGAAAACTGTGATTAACCCCATTTAAATTAAATTCCTTGCGAGCTGCATAATCAGACGGTACGAAAGGTCCATGGGACCATGGTCGGTGCATGAATGATTGCACTTTTGTTGAAGTATTCCATTGGGGGCTTTTCACTGCAATTTTTACATTACAAACCATCGCGGCGATATTGTGAGGTTTGCTATTAGTTACATGAAGGTTTTGGTCAGCCATGACACTACTTTCATGGTTTGCTTGGCACTTTGTAGAATTCGGATCCACGGGATAAAAATAGTTCGGAATAGTAAGAAATTTGTTTGAACACCGCGAAAATATCTGGTTCAATTTGTTTATGTGTTCAAAATCAAGGGGCTTGACCAAATACGGCGATATTCGACCATTATTGTCAACACGAAACTTGATTGCGTCTCCAAAATAAGATCCATAATCATCCGTGGGGGGAATGAAAAAGGGGTCATCGTCCGTAAAGTACCAGGCTGGATGATTGCATTGCTTATCAAGAAAAACACCAATTGCATTTTCGGTTGCAAGCCAGGATACTGCAGGGCATTTATACTTGATGTTGTTAGCACATAACAAATTGGGGATGTCCACATCGTGCATACTGGTTCGAACAGCGCATTGTTGGCATTGAGATTGTTCTGTATCATCTGAAATTGTGCCGGCTGGGCACACTGCACATGATGCTTCTCCTTGGCTGCCTGCAAATCTACCTGCTGGACATATTGTGCATTCGCGTTTTCCAGGGTTGGCATAGCGCCCAACGTGGCACGTTTCGGAACATTGCGTATAAGGACCTATTTCTTCAGCTAGTGTCCGCCCACCAGGACATGGTTTACATTCGAATTGGTTGCTTAAGTTCTGATAGCGCCCTTGGTTGCAATCGAGGCATGTAGAACCAGAAAAGCTGAATTTCCCCTGATTACACTCAAATGCACAATTTTTATTTGGGACAGAAGAGTAACGCCCGGGCCTACAACCTGTGCAATTCGTGATAGAAGCAGCACCACTTGCAGATGAATATGTTCCAATTGGACAAAATTCGCATGGGATTGGGCGCGCCGTCATTTTATCTCCGTGTCTGCCACTTGCACAGTTTTGGCAAGCCGACGATGAGTTAGATTGTTGCAGCGGATTGTATTTTCCTTCCGGGCATGCAATGCAATGGTTTAAACCTTTTATGTTGCCATAACGACCCTTTTCACACGCTTTGCAAACAGTGTCGGAATACTTTCCGACTGGGCAGATTTTGCAAGCCGTATTATTAATCTGCGCTGTCACATTTGATATTTTCCCTGGACTACAGCTCCTGCATCCTCCATCAAGATTGTCAAACGGTTTTTTTCCATCGTACTTTAAGCCTCTCTTTGATCCATAGGTAGAAACGGGACAAGGCTTACACGCCGCCTTACTTGTCTGTCCGATGTATGGCGAGTAGGTTCCTTGCGGGCATTTCTCACATTGCTCCGCCGTTGATAAACCGGTCTGGTTACTGTATGTTCCAGCGGGGCACGGCGCGTTGTAATGATATTGGATCATGGCAGAAACTACTTTCCAACTACGCTGATGCCATGCAATTACATCATCCTTTCGAGCTTTACTCAATTGGTTGTCCGGAGAAAGCATGTTTGGAAATTCATTGCGCCTTTGAGAGGTGAAAAATGCCGTGATGTCGCATGTAAATTCACACAAGGCATGCTCCCACGAGGATGGGGTCTGGAATGCAGGTGCAGAGTAAGTTAGTAAGGCCCTCGTTTTGAGTTTATGATTGGGTTGGGGTACCTGATAATGACTTTGTTTGCCTAAAGCATTTTCATAGGAAAACCAACTACTTCTCTTTGCCGTAACAACACCTGATCGCCAACGGTATCTCACCCGATCGCCAACTTGTACATCTTCTATACCAGTATACACTGTCCATTGTAGCAGATTCGGGGGGGGGGTGCATTCGTAAGTTGCAACTTCGATGCCATGCAAACTACGTTTGAGTCTTACAGGGGTAGGAGGCGGCCAATATTCGCAGCTCTGAGACCTATACTCCAATTTAATCGATGTGATAACATTGTCATATTTGACCTTTATCTGCTCATTGTCTCCATTAACTTGCTGTTTTAATGACCCTGGAGCAGCTCCACAAAAGTAACCCCGTTCGCATTTTTGAGTGCACGCCGGTGTTGACTCCCCTCCGTTACCACTGTATCGGCCAGCATTGCAATTACCTGAACAATTCTGAGTAGTTTGACCTTTGTCTCCATACCTACCCGGTCTTCCGCTTCTGCACGCTCCATTGCATTGCGGTGTGGTTTGCCGTATATAACCATATCTTCCAGCAGCACAGGCTCCCGTACATTGTTTATTAGTCTCCCCAGGCCTGCCATACCTTCCGGCTGCACACGAACCATGGCATATCTCTTTCGTGCCTCCAACATTAGCAGCAATATAACAGACAGGCTCGGGAACTTGTTGATACAATATCGTCATATCAAAACTATTTATCCCACAAGAAATTTTGTTCACAACCTGGCAGCTTGTCCATATTTCCCATATATCGCCAATCTCTTGATCAGCCAGTAGCGGTCCAGAAGATATTTCATATGTTGACTTTGCAGATGAATTTGATTCACTTTCCGAATTTGCAGATGGTTTTGATAGCTTTGATCCGTATTCGTATGTTATTTGAATCGTAAAACTGTAAATATATAATTCATGCCCACTAAATGATGTTGCACTGTAGCCCTTACTATGATGTGCAGCGGCCCAAACCTCCCAAATATCATCTATCTGCTGGTCTGCAATTAGAGCAGTACCATCTAAATTTGTAGATTTCCCTCGCGAGTGAGAAGCAAGCCCAAATAAATCAAAGCGGCTCCGATAAGCGCCATTTCGTTTCACTCGAATGAATATTTTCCCCGCTCTATTTCCCGATCCTTGATCTTTCCAGTCAATAGAAGCAATAAAAGACTTAACTTTTCCATCTAAGGCGACTTGTGCGTAGTTTCGCCACACATTTCCACTTGAATAACTTAATTGTCCGCCTGATGTACTCACCGATCGACCGTATGAGAACAGAATCAAGCGACCGTTGGAAAGTCCTGGCACATTCCTATAAATACCGTTCCGTTTCACTCGCACATAAATGTTCAAAGGAGGAATGGACCTATTCCAGCGTACAATACCTTCAACTAATGTAACTTGCCGCTCAGTAGTTATGCTTTCATATTTCATCGCATCTCTGTCACGATTCGCAACAACAACTTCGGTCAATGAAAGCATCTTGTCCGCTCCAGAAATACTGACTTCGACTACAGTCACTTGGTGGTCTCCAACATCGCAATCTCGGATATGTGCATCACCGGTTTTTGCTTCACTAATTTTTTCACCACAGGTCCACCATGTCTTGGCTGTCGTATAAACACGAACGCGTGCTCCGTTTAGTTTTTCACCACAACATTCGCCTCGGTTTGTTATCTCCACTCTGGTAATATTCTGTGGTGAATTAAACGTGAGTTTCCACCACGGGTCTGATGTTTCCTCAGTAGAAGCGTACAAGGAGCCAGATCCATCGCGCGCATTGCTTGCTGCCCAAATGGAACTATTCATGTATGTATCTTTTTGAGTTGCAGATCCGCCTTTGATGACTGAGTAAAATGATAACACAGATCCACCATGGATGCTATTTGTTTTCTTTATCCATTTCTTTGTCGGATCATTATCCGATATATCAGGGCAACAATTTACGTCTGTCGATTTGCACGATTTCATAAATGACAGAGGCTTTTGGTTGGCACAGCTGCATTTATATTGATTAGGATTTTCTTCGTTGTTTACCACAGTTGCATGTCCGTTTTCTTGGCCTCCTCGCTCCTTCGAATTTGAATATCGACCGGCAGTACAATTTTTGCATGCAGATGAGCTCACTTGCCCTGTTTGCGCGTTGTATTTACCATTTGGGCAGGCTTGAGGGATCATTTCGTCCGGACAGTATGCTCCTCTCTCGCAGTCAATACAACCAAGTATTGTGCTCACGCCAGGAAATTTTGTGTACTTTGAAGGCCCGCATTTATGTTGAATTCCTGATGTACAGTAATAACTCAAATTACAGACAGAGCAGTGAAATGCACTATCGAATGCTAATTTGCGGTTTCCATATTTTCCTTTGTCGCATGTGTAGTGAGAGTCAGCACCTTCACAGACATAGCCCAATTCACAGCCTATGCAAGCTGCAGTCTCCGACGTTTTCTTCGTCTCATTTCCATACCTGCCTTTCGGACAAAAACGTTTTGAAGTTGTATTTGCACAGTAAGCACCAGCTTCACAATCATTGCATGTTGTCTGGGTGTTTTGGAGGTTATAGCGACCGGCAACACACTCAGTACAATTCGATATCTGCATGCTCTGATCTCCATAAGTGCCTTTTGGACACGGTATCTTTGTGGTAACATTTGGGCAGAAATAACCCATTTCACAATCGATACAATCTGCTTGCGCTATTTGCATATTGTACCGGCCGAGTGCACATACTGAACAATTTTCCGTTTGTAATGATTGGCCGCCATACGTGCCTTTCGAGCACGGGAATTTTTCAGTCGGAGTTGGACAAAAATAGCCTTTTTCACAATCTTTACATTCAGTTCTCGCTGTTCTCATATTGTAGCGGCCAGCTGCGCATGACGTGCAGTTCAAAAGAAACTTCCGGCTTCCATATGTACCCTTTGGGCATGCATTCATTGTGGTTGCATTTGGGCAAAAATAGCCCTTTTTGCAATCTTTGCAATCGGCTTTTGCTTTTTGTTGGTTGTAGCGACCAGTTGCGCATGCTGTGCAGTTTTTTTGGCCAGTATGAGCGGCAAATGTACCTGGAAAACATGCACGTCGCTGCGTAGCATTTTCGCAAAAGTAACCCCTTTCGCATTGTATACACTTTGTCTGCCCTCTTTTAAAATTATAGTACCCAGATTGACACGCTTTGCATTTAGATTGCTTCGTTAGGTTGGTATAAGTTCCTTCCATGCAGCTTTCATTATGAGTTGTTCCTCTACAGAAACAGCCCCTTGGGCAATCATCGCAAGAAGTAGTTTCATCAACGCGATTTATGTCGCCCGTCTTGCCATATTTACCGGGCGTGCAAGGTTGTATGTCTTGGCCACCGCCAGAACAGAAATGCCCTCTCGTACAATTTTTGCAACTTGTCTCCGCACTTTGGGATGTTTGATTTCCATATTTTCCGGCAACACATGCACTTCTAGATCCCGTGGTCCCTGTGCAGAAGTAACCGCTAGTGCATGCTTCGCATTGACTTACATTTGTCCACGACAACTCCTCTCCATATTTTCCAGACGGGCACGGAATTTTAGAAGCAGCGCCAGAACAGTAATGCCCTCTTGGGCATGTGCTACAAGAGGCAGCTTGTGATCCGCGAGATATGCTGATACCGGTCTTACCAAATTTGCCAGGTGGGCACGGCAATGTGGGGTTTCCTTCTCCCGGGCAATAGTACCCAATTTCGCAATCTTCGCATTCGTTCTGGGATTCTCTCTCAAGCTCACCTTTGCTATCTTTTCCTACAGGGCAAGGATGGCGAATCCCGCTCACGCAGTAAAAGTTTTCTTTGCACGGTATGCAACCAGAAGCATTAGAATGGGCATAGCGTCCACCCTCACATTGCGGACAGGTGGTGGGCAACATCTCCAAAGATCGATAATGCCCCTTAATGCAAGTGGTACAATTTGTCATAATCGTAGCTCTGGGATAATGCCCTTCTCGACCGCTTGGGCATCTTTTGCAAATGATCTGCTCCGATTGGTCGTTGTAGTAGCCGGGAGTACACTCCTTGCACTCTGTTTTCGCCGGCCCGTCGGTGTATTCCCCACGCGGACAGGGCTTACATGTTTCTTGCTCTTGTTGGTCGTTATATTTGCCTTTAAGACATGGCTTGCATACGGTCAGTGTATTTGGCTGATCAGTGTATTTTCCTTCCGCGCAACCCACGCACACTTCCCCCACAATATGGTACTTTCCAGCCGGGCATTCAAATTCGGCATAAATTGGTGTCGAAAATAAGAGCATAAGAGTGCACATCGATGCAGCGATAGAACGGGCGATAGAAGCTACACTGAGCCGATAACGGGCGGGTTTCAGCTTCATCCGCCGTTGGGAGAATTTGGACAGAGGGAAGTTATTCGGTTTCTTCTGTTCCCACATCGAGAGTACCTGTAAGCAAAGAGCCGTGAGATCGAGAGTCAAGCAAGGGATGAGAGAGGCGACAATCAGATCAGGATGCACGGTTAATTAATTTGTTTATAGATGGACGCCGGGAAGCAGGGCAAGGGTACGTGCGTACCTCATGTCCATCTTCGGGTCGATGATGATGAAATTGATGAACCATATCCTCGTCAGCGCCGGCCGTCCGCTCGCTCGTCGACGTGAACGTGCTGCACCAGGGTGATGGTGACGGGTGACGGTGCGCCAAGGAAAAAACGAACGGTTGGCTGAGCACGTCCACGGCGGCAGCAAATGGAGGGAGCGATGCGAGCGAGAACAAGATGACGCACATGCAAACCCGTCAAACACACAACACAATTGTCTACAGTAGCGACTGCGTAGTCAATCACAACGTCACGAGACGAAGCAAAGCGCAAAAACACAATGGCCCTTGCTTACAGTACTGGCGTACGGCCTAAAGTATGCATGACCTAGCTAAGCTACTGGGCCTGCCTGTACTGATACAACTGAGCGACCTACCGTACAGTACTGCTGTACGAGTATTTTATTTTTCTAGGGGAAATACTTAGGTTTTTATAGTAGTAATAATTTGTACAATATGACTGTATAGACGATATCTATTATTGAATTGATGAGTTTTAATGTCTGGGTACACGCCAAGAGTGTGGCTGTTGCCAGTACTTTGTACTAATAGTACTCGTACGAGTACTACTGTACTACTGTAATAATAATATACTGTGCGGCCGTGTACGCGTGTGTGGCGGACAGAGTGCAGAGACGGTTTTATCGGTATACTCGTACTCGTAGAGGTTTTATCGGTAGTGCGGAGACGGTTTTCTGTTTTCTGGGGGGAAATTAACGGTAATAGTGTGCATGATGAGCAAATAACGGTATATGCTCAAAGCATCATCTCGTACCTGATGATGGCCGATGGAGCCGACCCTACTGCATTCTTAATTGAAATAAGCGACTTTAAAGAAATTGCCTTAACGCGCTCGTAGAAATGTACTTTGGTCGGAAAATAAATACCGTTAATTATATGGTGATAATACCGTTAAATTCTCTCTTACGAATATCGCCCTCTGTCTCTCTCTCGCTGTTATTCTCTGACTGTTTCATCTAAAAGAATCCGTTGAGATTTGATATGTATGCAATAGTAGCGATGACTGCAGCTGTCGTCGCTCATCATGACGAGTACGAGTACCGGTACTCATGTATGAGTACTGTATGAGTACAGTACTCGTACGAATATCGGTCTTCGTATCTTAGTACTCTTAATAATACCACACAAATCGGTGTGTGGTCGAGTGCTCGAATAGAATATATATAGCTATATATGATATAATATATGAATTCAATTCAGTATATTACGAGTACCGTAGAGCTAACTGAGAGTGAGTACAGTCTACTGTATACTGCACAGCTGCACAGTAGGACAGTATACTCGTAGTACCGGTACGAGTACATCAGTAGAGTACTGAGTTAGCTGTAACTGATGGTCCATTCGTACTCGTACAATTCGATATTCGATATTCGATATTCGATATAACGAGAAGTCAGTCATATCGGTACTTTCTTTAAGTCATTTCTGTAAGTTATTACGGTACGAGTACAGTATAGATAGAGCTCTACTAGTCGACAGTAACCTTACAGTAAAGCTCTACAAGTGTATACTGTACGTACGACCTCGTACTGAGTATACATTTTACTTGTACTTGTACTACTCGTACTGTGGGGTTGTACTGTAATACTGAGTACAGTAACGGGGTACAGCACAAGTACTGAGTATACATTTTACTTGTACTAGTACTTGTACTACTGTACTGTAATACTGAGTACTAGTACAGTAACGGGGTACAGCAGTACTCGTACAGTATAACGTAATACGGGTACGCCGTACGTACAGTACTCGTACAGTAGGCAGAGACTGAGACTGAGACTAGACGACTCGCAATAGCACCTGTAAGCTAATAAGGCTTTACCGGTGAGTATTACTATAGCTAGTACAAGTACTCGTACAGTACGTCTCATCTGACATACACACATACACACACATACACACATGCACATATACATGTGCAGATACTCGGACATGCATGCTTATTAAATACATATAGCTATACATACACACATGTATACACACATACATATACCATGAAGGCACGGACACATTCACGAAAGGGTAAGAGGGGGAGGGAGCAGGGACAGGGAAGTGAGGGTAAGGTCACTGAACCTGTGAAGTCAGCCGTGTATAGCTTTGCGGATGTACAGATCGATGGATTCACGCACGATGTAGAGGTGTATAGGCAGGGTACACGTGTGCATGTAAGTCAAGTCAAGTCGAGTCATGCGAGCTTGTTATTGCTATTGCTATGCTATATGTGATGTGACCGCCAGTGTTAGACAAGTAGACTGATTTCTTATTTAATCGATACATACATACATATATACATACATTCATCAATCCATCAGGTGCGCGCTGTGAGTGAGTATGAAAAGGTGCTGCGTGCGGATTTCGATTGGTGCGATGTACTGGATACTATAGAGGCGCTAGGGGCCAGTCATCTACTGGCCAAGGTACATACATATACTCCGTATCTAAACTACATGCATACATTATCTTAACCTCCCTCGCAACCTATTTCCTTGTATTCCTACCTCTCTACCTAGTGTGGAGCTCTTCCCGAGGACATTCGTAACTTACAGTCAGATCCGATCGTCGATGAGACCGTCCTCACAGTGTTTGCCTCTGATAAACACCCAAAGAGAGAAAGAGACACGCACACAAAAAAACATACCGGATGTCTCGCCCTTACACGGAGCAAGCACGATCGGTATATCCCTCCTCGCCTGCCTTACTCACCTATCGCTATCTTACCTACCTCGCCTACCCACACCTACCTACCTCTCTAGGCGCAAGATGGTTTTGTGCCTGCGGCGTGTGAAAGCATCGACTGCGAAAGTGACCAAACGACAGATGGAAGGGAGTAAAGTGGCTGGTAAATCTTCATCCGCACCTAGAGGTAACCTGCTTGATCCTACCCTACCCTACCCTACCCTACCTTACCCTACCTTACCCTAATTTTGCCATCCTACCTATTGGTTCTGTATTCGTACTGTAGACAAGGATCAGAGAGGTCCGCACAGCCCAAATAGACAACAAGAGCAGCAGCAGCAGCAGCAATTCCAGGTAGCAAATGGTACAATCGCTGTGAATGCCCATACAAAAGGCCCTGCAGATGATCGCACAAATGCCATCAATACACATGTCGATATAAATGCCCTCACAAATGCTCCTGCAAAAGTAAGAACAAATACCCAAACGAATGATCCTACAAATGCCTGTATAGCTTACACACCCTCACACCTACAGAAATCACAATCATGGTTGGGTGTATACACCTCGTCGCGAGAGATCTCTGGGGTGACTTATAATATTTCTGTACAGAGACAGGTGCCATAACTTACAGTACTCAATCACTCGATCAAACGATCAATGACTAACACATTGCCTTCGTGACATATTGACTGAATTACTGGCTGGTGGGCTTACAGGGTCAAGAATCTGCCAGCGGGCGGCCGAAGACACCGCTGGAGCGATTGGAGAGACGGAGAAAAATGGAGGGTCAGTTGGAGAGTGAGAGAGAGAAGGAGATGGAGAAGGAGAGAGAGCAACGCAAGGCAGGGCACGTTTGTGTAGAGTTCAAGGATGAGTACCTCAGCTCCTTCAAAAGAGACTTTACCATGGCCGAGGTGCTGATTGCGCTTGCCAGCCACCTACAGGCACAGGCTGACGAACGACATCAAGAGCATCAAAATACAAACACTACTGAGAAGAAAATTACCATCGAAGATGTGTTACGACGGTACCGCACTGAAGCTGAGCTGCTGAGTGCATTGCTGGGGAGGGCCACCATTCGTCCCTCACTCCGCGACCGTCGAAAGAAAGAGGTAATGCATTACTTTTCTGATTACCTCACCATATCTCATCTCATCTCACCTTACTTCTCCTCACCTAAATAGGTGCTCCTCATGCACGGCACCGAACATGAGGGGCAAAGTGAACGTGAGCGTCTACGAGCAAATAATAGTCGATCTAGATCTAGATCTCGATCTCGCTCCCCTAAGAAACAGAAACAGGGCCGAAAAGGCCGGAAAACCCGCGCCCCACACAGTGCCGATTGGCGGCGAGACGCAAAGAACCAAGAGGGACAGCTCAGAGAGCACATCGAATCAGAGACTCGTCGTAAAAACCTGGAGATGCAGCGAGAGCAGGCGTTGCTAGTCATACAAACACACAAGGCACTGACTGCCCCGCAGCAACAGGCGGCAACGTTTGCCCTGACCCGCGCGCAATCGATCCGGGAACTGACCGCGATCGTGGAGGCTGTGCTAGACAATGCTACACCGGTGGAGATTGCGATGGTGGCTGCCCGGGAGTCGCAGAGAGAGACCGCCGCCCTAGTCAACGACGACGCCGTTGATGTGACTGTGAGAATCGACTCCGATGTGATATTATCAAGTGACTCAAAAGGTGAGGGTAAGGTTAAGGCAAATCCTGCTACCGTGATTGACGGTGTGAGACACACAATAACCTCGCGTCGTGACGGCATCACTGTGTGTGTGAGCTTGGAGGACGAGTACTACAAACAGTACCGACTGAATGATGTGCCCTGGGCGAAGGTTGTCCAGGTTGTGACATCTGCCGTCGACTTGGACATCATTGACAATGAGAGGAATAGTACGAGTGTGAATGTGAATGTAAGTGTGAATACAGAATATCAGGTACACTAAGATTTTGAAATTGAGTGTTTTTTTGAGACCTGACAGAAGATTTTGACACGACTTACATAACCTGATACTGACATTGTTTACATTTCAAAATTACCACCAGAAAAACGACACAGATCAAGATCCGCATGAGAGACTCCGCGCCGCAAACAAACGCAGGACGGCAATCATTCTTCGGCTTCTGTCTTCCTTTCTTGCATTTCAACGCCACAAATCCGACCGACGCAAAAAGATACTCTTCCTCACAGAGAAACCGGATCCTACACGGCTTGCAGCGGTACTTGCGTCTATACAGATAGAGCCAACCGGTACTGGCATGAATACGTCTCCGTACAAATCTCCTGCCAGCCTCTCTGCATCCAAATCACCTCCCTCTAGAAAGAGAACCAAGGGAGAACGCAAACCGACGCCTAAAAATCGCATCGCTCCGCGTCCGAATGACACACGCACTGAAGCCATACGCACGCAAGTCGATTCTGTTGTGAATACAACTACAAAAACAAATACAAATGCAGGAGAAATCAACCATGACAATGAATCCGACGAAGAAACCGACGATGACAATCATCTCTTCAAAGCTACAAAGGTATACAAAGGTATCGAGTACGAGCTGCACATGTCCCATCGTGAAGTTGATGCTGATGAAGAAGAGGAAGAGGAAGATGAAGAAGAAACAAATGCAGAAGAAACAAATGCAGAAGAAACAAATGCAGAAGAAAAAGATGAAGGGAATACGGATGGAAATGATTTTCTGGTGGTTCACGCGCGGGACGAAAACTTTAAGACCTACAAACGCAAGTTTTTATGGACGAAAGTGGTGGACATTGCCAACCGTACGAGGACGAATTCTACTACGATCGCTCAGGAAGATAATGATGATCAGGATCAGGATAAAGAAGAAAAGGAAGAGAAACGTGTGTTTGCCGCTGTAATTCCGTACATTACCTTTGATTTTGCCAAATACGACCGACGCAAGCGAGTCATCGGCTTATCTGCACCTACCACATCTCTATCATCGAGAACTCTAGACTCCCCGACGAAAAAGTCCTCCTCATCATCTTCTTCTGGTGTCCCGCGCACGACTGATTGGCGCAAGCAGGACCGCAGTAGCATGGAGCAAGAAATCCAAGCGCGGCTGGCCGAAGAAGCGAGACAGAAGACTTTTGAGATACACAAACGCGCTGCGATGGAAGCCATCATGGCATCTGCGGACAGCTTACACAATCATTTGTCCCCGGAGCAGCTGGAGGCCACCAAAGCTGCCATTGAAGACGCGAAGGATTCCGACGATTTGGGCGACGTGTTGGCAGCGGTCATCGCGGGGAAATCATCGCTGGAGATTCGCTGGAGCATCCGCACAGTTCGCCGGCCAAGCACGGCGCAAGCCAATCGCGCGGCGGCAAAATCTGCGGTGGCTAGTGCGGTGATCATTGATGCAGAGCAAAAGCGTGCCGCCTGTGCTGCCCTGGACGCGGCAGAGAACCAGCAAGAGATGGCGGCTGTGTTAGAGGCAGTAATCAGCCAGAGATCTGCAGAAGAGCTGAGTGGGTTGATCCATGTGTTTGATGATCTGCGGGAAGAGCGGCGGGCAGCGGTGGCTGAAAGAGAAAGACAGAGAGAAGAGGCAGCGGAGAGAGAGCACGCGCGAGAGGAACGCCTCGCCATGCACGAGGCAGAGCAAGATACGATCAAATGGTTGAAGCAAGAAGCGTTTGAATTAGAACAGAGGCAGAAACCTCTCCGCAAACTCTTTTCCCTCATTAGCCGCGAGTACACTCCATGCACTAATACACACACAAACTCAGGAGAGGGAGAGAAAGAGAGTCCATCATCACGAGTACCAATTCCGCCACCGCCGACTGCGCAAGACATACAGGTGTTGTCTAAAGAGGCAATCCTCACCTCCTTGAGAGGGAACCGCACGGTGCGCGGGTACGTGAGGGAATGGATGAAATCAGCCCCAATCGTGTGCACGCTGCTGCGGTGGACGCGCTGGGAGACCACACTCGTACATCACACCCCGTCGAGGAAAGAAGGCCACCTCGACTTTACCGAGTTTGCGCAGTTCTGTGTGCGTGTTCAAGAGACGCTCACGCCGCCCACAGATATACAGATGATCCATCTGATGCTGGATTTTGACGGCAATGGCGAGGTGGATAAGGGTCGATTCCTCGTAGCGCTGCGGAGCAACCCGCAATGCATTAACATGGTTCGGGAGAGCAATGAGCTACGAGAGCAGGGTGTGATGTGGCTGCTTGACGTGGGGTCGTGGCAGCAAGAGTTCCTGTCTTTCCAGACTGCAATTGCTGGGCCACCGGCGCTGATCACAATGGACGAATGGGAGTACTTCATCAAAGTGGAAGTGAATAAGCGAAAGGCACAGCGAGTGACCTCAGACCTACTGCAGCTGGTCGCGAGAGAACGAGCGGAGGCGGACGAACGATCGCTCGATGTGTCGCGTCTATATTTCATGATGGCAAAAATTGCTGACATGCCACCGACCGATCCCTTCGATCTGGAAATAGAGAAAAAGAAACGAACCCTTAAAGACAGAGAACGCAACAGACAAGAGTACGAAGCAGAAAGAGCGAGAGAAAAAGCGAGAGAAAGAGAAAATACTAACAGTAAGAGTAAGAAGACAAATGCAGTAGATAATAAACCAATGGACAGCGGTAACGAAGGAGTGGGGGAGAGAAACAGGCCGCTGACTCCGATCGAGCAGAAAGCACTGATCGAGATCGAGCACGACGCCGCCATGCGAATTCAGGCGATGCTACGGGCGGCGCTGGTTCGCAAACACTGGCAGCGAGTGGTGGCTCACATGCGAGAGAATGAGTTGCGGTACCTGCTTCAAGAAATACAGAGAGAAGAGCAACTCGCTGAGATCAACAGTGAATGGGGGGCCGAGGAAATGGAAAAGGCGGTCGCTGAGGTTGAAGAGAGAGAGAGAAAAAAAGAAGACGACCATACCATGCCCACCGACACACTGACACGCACACCTAAATCTCTCGAAGAGCTGGAAGCTTTACAGGAGCAAGCAGAAGAAGAGAAGGCTAGAGAGAAAGAGGAAGGAAGAGAGAGAGAGAGGGAGTCACCAAATGACAATCAAAGTACCCCTCGCTCTCACTCTGCGACCTCCTCTCGCACCGACAAGAGCGAGCTACAAATGTTCGCTCAGCGCACTCTCGACGAGTTGTTGCTAACAGCGGAGCTACTGGAACAACAGGGTATATCTGGCGCACCCTACACGGAAGAGAGTAGTCGAGACGCGTGGGAACGGAAACGACGGATGAACGAAGGACCTGTCGTCAACGTGGTTCTAACCAAGACAGACACACAGACGCAACACATGGATAACATGCAACAAATGGATGGCAATGGTATGCATGAAATCACCCATCAGGATAGGGACATTGCCATCGAAAAGAGCGTTGTTGTACATCTATTAGAAACCAATAAGGAGGTGCGCGCGTTCGTTGGCTTCGTACCTAAATTTAACGTGCTGTTGAAAATCAACCATTGGAAGCAATCGTTCATGTCTGCTCGTAGCGGTTCCCACTCCCACGACGGCTCCCACGTTACGTTGGGTGAGTTTGCCGCATTTGTAGCACGCGAAGGCGACGCGGAGGCGCGGCGGAAAGCGATCAGCTCGGAGATGAGACAAATGTTTGCAGCGTTCGCTGAGGAAGGATTGGTCGACAATCCAGATAGACACAAGGTCGGAGTGATATCCCGCCGTGAGCTCATTACGGCACTGCGAGACAACAAGGCGATCATATCGAAGGTCCGTCACATGGTGGGTATACAGTCGCGCCCGGCGACTGCCAAATCCGGCGTAAGTACCTCGAGTGCGCTTGTGCTGCGCGACGCAATGCATCCGGACGCACAGCCGAGCCTATACCTACTGTTGAAGCCAAACTGGTGGAGCCGCGACCTACTGCGCCTGCGTGGGAAAGACACCAAGAGCGAGGCGATCGATTTTGAGGAGCTGTCTGCATTCCTCGCCAGGCAGCAGATGAAGTTTGAGGCGGACGGGCCGCCGATCGAAGCAATCTCTTTCGACGAGCGCGAAGAAGAGGCATACAATGACAATGCTGCTGATTTGCGAAAGAAAGAGATAGATAGAGATTCAAATTATTTGGACTTGAATGTGGACGAGTTGGAATTCTCCTACTCCTCCAAACAACCACTGGCACAAAATGACGAGAAAAACAACAGCATTACTCGTACCGTCAAAGCCAACTTAACCTCGAGTGTGAGAAGACTCTTCGATCTGCTCCCGAATCATCAAGGCAGCACTAGTACCGTTCGTGTTGTATCGAAGGATGTGTTGCTCCAGTGTGTGATGTCTCTGGCTAACCCTAATGCAAGAGAGGAAGAATTAGCGATCAAGCACATACACACACAAGGCAATTACTCGTATGCGGAGGCACTTGATTTCATACAGTCGGTACCGACGCTGGCTATCTTACACGGTGTCCACAGGGTGAAACTGTGGCGTCGCGAGTTTCTTGAGCTGGAAACAGATAACTCAAATAGTGGGGGCGACGGCAGTGTAGCCGATGGTGCCGTGTCTGCGGTGGAAATGTCTCGTTTTCTCTACGCTCAGATACAAAAGCACATGCCCGAGGCACTCGAGCAGATACAAATACAACCATTAGGATCAGGATCCAAATACAAAGAAACAGATATGCAGCAAAAAGGCGTTCAGCAAAAAAAAGAGAATGAAACCACTCGTTGGCAGTGTACCGTGCAAATCTGCGACGGAAAGGATTTGGCGAAAGTCGATCGTTTCGGACTCTCAGATCCTTTTTGCCACATCTTTTACCGCGAACAGAAGATCGGTCAGACCTCCACACAGAGCGACACACTAACCCCAGATTTTACCACAGATGAGACAGCCACGGCGTCTTTTACCATCAATAAATACAGTACTCACGAGACTGAGAAAGGCACAGACGCAAATGCAGACGGGAATGGAGCGACACAAAGGCGGCTATCAATGCTGGGCACAGACAGATTTGAGGTGCATGTATTTGATGCAGGTACACTCGGCGGAAAAACCTTTATGGGACGCATTTCCCTGACCAGCGAGATGTTGATTGCCAAGGCAAAAAAGATGGCGAGAAACAGAGCAAAGGATAAGAAGAGAGAGTATTTTAAACTTCTGCCCAAAAGTGGGGCTGCACCGACAGATAAGTGCAACAAATATGTAAAAGGATTTCTCGCGCTGCATATCGAAGTGAAACCAGAAGACATGGAGATGAAAAATATGACAAAACTGGCACTAAATCTTAATGAAAGTGAAGAAGAAGAGAAGAAAAAGATTCGCAAGAAAAAAAGTATGATTAAGCGACGCATTCCTCCCTATAGGGGGTTGGACACGGCGTTGCGGCGCTGCTGGGAGCTTATCGACCTGGAGGGTAAAGGTGAAATCTCGCAGAGTGCGGTAGTCAGTGCGCTGACGAACGACTCGACGGTATGCAATCACGTCAAGAGCAACGAAAATCTACGGGCGATGTCTAGCAATCATGTGTACAAATGGCGAGAAGCATTTATCACTGAATGTCTGTCGGACCCACCTGACGCGAAGTACGCCGAGTACTGGGAATACAGGCCACACATGCTCACGTGGACAGAATTTCACCGCTTCTTTACCTCGCACGCCAAATTCACTCCGTGGATTCCGTCGGCAGTGCCAGATTCGGTGAGCGTGGAAGTGACTGAGGCGAACGGACTGGGAAAGGCGGATTTTCTCGGATATAGTGATCCGTACTGCGAGGTTATTTGGTGTGGGCACAGTCATGGCGCGACGGATGTGAAAGAAAACACATGCAATCCCGAATGGTTCGACGAGCGCTTCGATTTGGATTGGCCAAAAGGAGTTGGACTAGACAATAATAATAGTGTTAATCACACACAAAACGATGCGGACGCGATTGCCTTAATCGTAGATGTTTGGGACCAAGACAGCAGCGGGATCGGTGCGTGTTTCGGCTCTAACTCCACATTTTTAGGACGTGTTAGTCTGTCTCGCAACGAAGTGCTGCGGTATGCCATGCACGCTGCACGGAGAGGTGAGAAGAAGTCGTTTTTTCCTCTGAAGCCGCGGCCCGGCGACCACGCCAGCCGAAAATACGTGCAAGGGATGTTGGGTCTCGTGTTTCGGACAACGGAAAAGGCGTGTGATCCCATTCGATACGTGTTTGATGCGGTGCGGCGGGGCGAGAGAGAGAAAGACAGGGAGCAAAAGAATGGTCAAGAGGTGACCGATAGTATGAGCCCGAGTGCAAAAAAAAGCGTAGGCATTAGTAAAGGTGGAGGGGTTCTCTGGAAGGAAGAGGGACTCACAGAAGTAGGGAGACCGCCGCTTGAAACAGTGAAGAAAATCTCACTGCTGAATGCGCTGACAAACGATAAGGCATTGAAAAAATATTTGCAGGAATCGCCGCTGGTGCGCGCGATGACAAAGAGTGAGCTGTGGGCGGACGCATTCGAAGATCTGAATTCTTCTACTCAATCTCCATCTCTATCTCCATCTCCGGGAAAAGTTCAAAGTTCTAACACAGTGACGTGGAACGAATTTGACGCCTTTTTCCGACACAGCGAGGCGATGGCGCACGCGCGGCGCCTTTTTCTGCCTGAAAAGGTTGTGGTGACGGTGCTGCGTTGCACGGAGCTGTCGCGGACGGATCCGATTGCGGGCGTGTGTAACCCATTCGTCCGTTTGGTATGGGGTGAAAATACAGTCATTGGCCAGGTAAGCAAGATGTTTAATGTTAAGATTTCGAGAATTTCATCTTATTTCATATGAATCGTGCCGGTCATTTCTACTACATTCCTACTCAGACGAAAGTCAAACAGGCGACCTTTGATCCCATTTTCGATGATGAGTCTGCCACGTTTGAGATTCCGATGAAAGATGTGCAGGTGGTGGAAGAAATGAAGGGCGACAAGCATATTCTGCGCGCCGAGGTGTACGACCAGCGACCGTTCACAAAGGAAGAAATATTTATAGGGCAAAAATCGTTCAACCTGTTACAAACTCTAAATCAGGCCGCGATTACGGTTGCGCGGGCCAGCGAAGGCTCCTACTACAAACTGCAGCCACGGAGTGGCAACAGCAAGAGCACCAAGACAACACCTAGTATTGAGAAACTTATAACAGGTAAGGATGCAAGCACAGACAAAGACAAAAACATTAAAGGAAAAGAAAAAGGAAAAGAGAGCGAAGACCTCATTAAGATTACCGGAAGCATCCAAATCGAATTTCAAGAAGTGTTGGTCAGTGCTGCTTCCGACGGTAAAGAAAAGGAGGGCCAGCAGACTCACATTGACGCGCTAGAACAGTTAGCAAAGCTGGCCGATGAAGGCAAGCAACCGGCAAAGTTGCGCGTGCAAGTAATGCATGCCAAAAATCTTGCCAAAGCAGACAGGTAAGAGTTTTTGAGATTCGAGAAATTTTCATTTCAGCTACAATGTACTGACAACCATATCAAATAAACTTTTTTCGAATAACACACCATATCTACACAGGTTTGGGAAGAGTGACCCGATGTGCAAGGTGTGGTTCAACGGAGACAATATAGGACGGACAACGGTGGTAAAGAAAAGTCTAAACCCGGTGTGGGATGGAGAGTTCTTTGACATTGCCCTGCCGGATGAAATTGGCCCCTGTACACTCACGGTGGAAGTGTGGGACCACGACACGATTGGTAGCGGGTCTTTTCTGGGCGCCGTCCGGTTGGAGGGTCTTGATTTGGTCAGACAGAGCGAAGATCGGACTCTCTTTCCGCTGGAACCTCTCGATTTGCCAGACAAGCCAGAGTGCAAAGATTCTTCCTTGGTGCAAGGCAGGTACAGTAAGATTTTTATATTGAGATTTCGAGATTTGAAAGTTTTGTTTTTGTTTCAGCTAGATTGTACTGACACCTGGCTGTCATAAATTAAAAATAATCTATCCAGCTTGGGGATGTCGTTCATGATCATCGAATGGAAAGAGAGCGAACCCAATCCCAACGATGTATTGAAGCAGATGGAAGAGGCGGCGAAAATGGCAGAGGAGGTGGCGATGCGTAAGGCACAGCAACGGGCAGAGCAGAGCCGCAAAGAGAGGAAAGAAGCTGCGAAAAGAGAGCGTGATGCGGAGATGCGGAAAATCGCCGATGAACGTCTTGCAGCGCGGGAGGATGAACGGAACCGCATCGCAGCGTCAGCGGCCGAACGCGTGAGAGAGGCAAAAGACATCGAAGAGCAGCTGAAACTCCAGTACCTGCAGGTGAGGCACTCAATGACTGACAAGTATACCAACGGACATACTAACTGAATTACTAACCGAATGAATGACGCAGAGGGAACGAGAGCGGCAGGAGCAGTGGGAGGCAGCGCGTGCGGCGACAGTCTTCTCCGTGCTGAGAGGGAAGAAGAAACCGAGGAAAGAACTACCCGCATGGGATCTCTGGTGGCGAGGAATCAACTCAAGCGTGCGAGAGAAAGAAGGAGAAGAAGAAAAACAAGCGGAAGGTCTAATTTCTATTGAAGCTAAAGAGAAAGAGCGATCAGGAAGCATGGATCTCACGCTCACGCGGGAACAGGGAGAGAAAGGAAGCATTATGCGGGCCAGGGCTAGACGAGAAGAACAACAGGAAGCTGGGCAAGACATACACGGCACATCGGCACGCGGGTTGCAGACAGATCGACTCGCACACAATACGAGAGATCCCCATTCACTCCTCCCGTCGTTATCTCCCCACAAACTCACAAACACACAAGAGCATACCTCGACTACAACCATTGCGCAACAGAATAAAATGAAAAATATCACGCAAAACAGGAACAACGGTAATGGCCTCATTAGCGCGGCAGATATGCATGACGCAGAAGCCATTTTGAGGAGGATGGACGCTGAAGTGAATAACAGTTATGGGCATTCTTCGTCCATTACGCAGCGGAACATGGCGGAAAGAGGAGGTGAAAATAAGCAAAGAGCAAGCAAGAGTAAGGATAAGAAAAAAGAGCCTCTCAATCTATCGCAACTACGGTTGGACATGTTGACGGTGGCGAAAAAAGTTGAAAAGAGGAGAAAAATCATACAAGAAAAGAAAGCCGCGATGAAAAAAGTACGAAAGGAAAAGGCGGAAATGGAGCGGAAACACGCGCTTGGGAACTTATTTTCCTCCGCCTCTCTTTCTTCCTCTCTGTCTGGCTCATTGTCCGACCAACGCACGATAGAGGAACGCAGAGCGGAGCGGGACAAAAAAACGGCCGCGCTCTACAAACGCCTACAAACGGAGCGGTGGAAAAAGATCGAGAAACTCCGCAAGAAGAAACTTCGGTTGTTCAAAAGGTAGTCAATCCTCTATTTTTCACTCTCCTTTCCTCTCCTCTCATTTTGACTCTCTTCTCCTCTCCTCTTCTTCAAAGTGCGAGCGACTCTCACGTCGGACCAACGGGTGGTAGAATTCGTGGTGCTATTCGTTTCCCCGACCCAAAGATATCATTTCAACAAAAAGAGGTGGAGGCACACGCGGCCGGCAGCTACAGCGCGGAGATGCACGCTACCCTTCCCAGCAGCATCGGCAAGCAGGTACACTGGTCTCCTTTCTCCTCTGTAATCAATCTCATCTCTTGTCTCTTATCTCTTTATTCATGCATGCGTACGTACATACAGGTGGAGGGCTGGCGCCGGAGTTGCTCTGGAGTTGCCTTTTCGCACGGCCATGTCCCAAACGAGCAAGACTTGATGATCAAAAGCAAGAGAGAGATACCTGGTCCCGCCAAATATAGCGTGGCTGGGCTTCCTGTGCCTGGAGGGGGTAGATTCAATGAGAGCAACCCAAAAAGCAAGGTACGTCTCATCTCACGTCTTTCACCTCTCACTTTTCACCGCTCACCTTTACCCATTACTGTATGAATAGCTGGACTGGATCATATATAGCGCCCAGCAATTGCCGGGGCCGGGTCAGTACGACAATGCTGGGTTCGCCCTCCCGAAAGGTGGCGCCTTCAGCACAGCCAGGCCAAAAACGAGCATTGAGTGGGAGATCTACCGTGCCAGAGACATACCCGGGCCCAAGTACAACCCAAAAGTCTCGTCGATCAGTGACGGGAAGGGAAAAGGCGCACGAGGCAAGATTTTTTCAGATTTAGATTTTTTATTTTGCTTCATTTATATTTTACTAACATCTCTACTATTTGTTAATCATATTTATAAACACCACATCATACCTATCCAGTGCTTGGTCGGCTGGACTCCTCTGCATTCAACAACCCACTAGCACCGTCGGGGATCGATCGGGTGGGAAGCGGGTGGAACCACTTTCATCACACGGACATGTGCAATAGTGAGGGTAACCCACTCTCCGGGTCGTCCCACACGCATGCTGGCAACCGCACCTCCTCGTTTGGGTCTGGCACCGGTCGCAGGTTTGCCTTGTTTCCGCCTCTGCAGGATGTTGTGCATGCCAGGCCGCACGTGCAGGTACTCTATGTACATATACATACATACATACATATGAATCTCTCTCTGATTGTTTGTCTCTCTCTAGGGTGTCACGAGATCTCTGTCTGACCTCGATCAAGCGTCGATAGAGCTATCGCGGGCGTCGGCGCTCACTTCGCCGGCAAACTTTGAGTCATTCTTTGGATATAATCCATTTAGCAGCAGCAACGAAGGAGGTGACGGCGTAGAAGGTGGTTTAGATGGAAAAAATATACAGTACTTACCGAGCATGTCGCTGCAAAACCGTTCGATGCTCATGGAAGGAGACAGCTACGTACTTCAGAAACGAAAAAATAGGGCAAAAAAGCAATCGACATCTAAATCCTCTCGACGTTCGAAGAGACGTGTCATCACACCGCAGCAGCAACGAGATATTGCGCAATCCAGGGAAGAACAATGGAGGCCCAAAACACTCCCTGGGCCGGGCACATACGATACCCAAGAGATCAAAACCGGTGCAATTGGGGAGTTTGTACTCAGTACTTTCCCCACACAACAAACTCATCCATTTGCCTAGACTACTGTAAGTCCTGAGTCTATACTGTATTAACACGTTGCATGGTGATAGATTTATATTAAATCTTGCTTTTCAGAGTCTCGCTGTGCCATAAACCCAAACGGTCCTCGTATCCTTCCAAGGCGAGCTCGTATAGTTTCTGTGCCTCCTCCAGATTTCCAATGTCACTCTGTAGATTAGCAAAATTATTCAGTGTCTTGAGTGTGCCCGGGTGCGTCGGCCCGTGGGACTACAATACTCAGTACTGAGTACAAGTAGACGAGTAGAGATGAGAATAGTTATACCGTTAAATTATTGAATTTATTACCGTTAAATCAACGGAAAATGTACTTACGTACGTACAGTCTCTACTACGGAGTACTACTACTGTACTCGTACGGTACGTACCGGTACGTACTACTGTGTACTCGTGTACTCGTAAGGTTACTGTAGCTACGAGAGTACGTATATACAGGTACAGTACAAGTACTTGTGCTGTACTGAGTACGTACCGGTACGTACAAGTACTTGTACTGGGTACGCCCCTACTAGGTATATACCGTACAAGTACTGTACTCGTACCTGTACTCCGTACAGTGTCATAACCGTTTCACCCTCTCGATGCAGCCTAACAATCTGAAAATCACAATCACAATCACAATCTCACCCCATCAGGCAGACTCACTCGCCGGTCCTACTGCAGTACGAGTACTAGTACGCCGTACTCGTACCGGTAGCGACTCTGGCAGTACTTTCTGTATTGTACTGGGAGTACTACAGTGGCACCGTACAGTACGAGTACTCGAGTAAGTCCTTACCTGTACAGTACTCGTATATACAGTACTCGTACTGTACTCGTACCGATAATACCTGTAGCTACTGTACCTTGTACTACTCGTAGTACAGTACGTACTGTAGTAGATACTACAAATTAAAGTGGCAACAACTACGGTACGTACGTCCTACTGTCCTACTCAGTACAATGTACTGTACTGAGTACTGTACGTACTGTAATAACTGTACTCGTACCTGTACGTACCTGTATACTCGTACTGTACTTGTAGAGTACTTGTAGTATCCTATATACCTGTATACAGTCGCCCTACAGTACAGTACTTGTATGTTTCACTTATTTCCTGATTTCCACGTCTGTATTCATACGAGTACGCGGTACAGTACGTACTCGTACAGTCTCCTACTCGTACGTCTTATACGTCTGTGTACAGTACTGAGTACAGTTACTGTAGGGATACAGTATCTGTCGCTACAGTAAATCTTACTAGTGATGCTGTAGTAAGCCCCGTTACGGTACGAGTACGAGTACGGTACTTGTACTGCGTAATACTAATATGGGCGGCCAGACGTGTGTACTGTAGTCTACTCGTAATAAAAAAAAAAAGTGCCATCAGCGTGTCAACGGAACAATCGCCATACTGTACAAGTACAGTACAGGTACGTCGTACTCGTACTGCAGTACGTAACCTTACAAGTATACTGTACTTGTACTTATACCGTACTCATACAGTATATGACACTGTATGCCGGTATACGTACCCTGTACGTACGAGTACGAGTACGGGTTCTCCGTCCCATGCTCCACGTATTTCCTTTTTGGAAATCCGGTCTAAAACTAGCGATTTTTACAAAATCGCAAAATCTATTGGGGTTATGGTTATTATGTACTGAACACAAAGAGTGCTTCGAAAACATTTCACAGCTCAATCACTTTGCGATTTTTTTTTCTTTCTTTACGTGTCTTCAGTACATAATAAGTAGAACACCAATAGATTTTAAAAATCGCTAGTTTTAGAACGGATTTCCAAAAAGGAAATACGTGGAGCATGGGACTGTACGTACTAGTACAGTACAAGTACCGTATATACCGGGTATGCAGTACTTGTATCTTGTCCGTACAGTACGTACAGTACAGTCGCTACAGTACTTGTACTGTACAAGTACTGTAACGTAGCCTTACTGTACTCAGTACAGTACTCGTACAAGTACCTGTACTAGTACGTACAGTAGGACTGGCGGGTCTTAACAAATATATACGCGTACCGGTATATACGTACTCGTACTCGTACTGTACGCCGTTACTCGTACGAGTACTCGTACACATTTACAGTACCGTACCAGTATTACCATACCGCAGCAGACAGCAGACTGATATCGTAAGGTTACTTGTACGGGTACGCCGTACGAGTACACCACGAATATATCATACAAGTACTGTACGAGTACCGGTAATACTGTATTCGTACGTTACATTTCTCCAGTTGTTGCTGTACTCGAGTACACCGTTCGTACTACGAGTACTGTACTGTACGAGTACCGGTACTCAGTGACTCAGTACTCAGTACCATTATATTAGGCGTAGTACAAGTACAGTGCTGTACAACCTGTAGAGTACAGCGGTATATTGAGTACTCTACAGATATTTGTACTCGTACCGTACGTATACTCGTACAGTATACAGGTACTGAGTACTAGTACAGGTACAAGTACAGTACTGATTTACGAGTACTGTACTAGTACAGGTACAGTAGGCGATGCAATACAAGTACAGTACAAGTACAAGTACAGTACGAGTAGACTACTCGCAGTACCGGTACGTACGTACGTAATACAAGTAGAGCTGCTGCGGTGATGCGGTCAGTGAGGCTGAGTGAGTGAGTGATAATACAGTGTACAGTGTACAGTATGTGATAGAGCTACGTCGTACTGCATGTACTCGTACGAATATACCGTAACGCATTATTACAGTCACCTTACTGTACGAGTACTGTGATAGACTGATCCATCAGTACAAATACAGTAACAGTAGTAGAGTAATCATGGCGGAGACAGCGACAGCAGAGGCGTTGCCGCCAGCGCAGTACAAGAAGACAGTCAAGCTCATCAAATCAGCAAAGAAGGACAAATGCATGGCAGGATGCAACGCAGCGCTTGGACAGGTACACACACACACACACACACGCACACACGCGCGCGCTCTCGCTCTCGCTCACATACAAACACATACACCTCTACTGTACTTTTCTTGACATGCTCTCATAATATATCTTTATCTATCACTCACTCACTCACTCACTCACTCACTCACTCACTCTCTTTCTCTCTATATATATATATATATCACATGCAATGCGATGCAATGCAATACTGTGTCGCACACTGTATGATTATGATATGATCACAGCCGCTGTTCATGCGTGATAGGAAAGCCGGTGCGCTTGGCCCGCTCATGAACGTGCTCCTACATCAGGTACATTCACTACTGTACTGTACTGTGCTGTGCTGTACTGTACGAGTAGACTCTACTGTACTTGTATTTCACTACATATATTTCGCGCGGGGATGATATGATATGACCGACATGTCTGTGTGACTGACTGACTGAGTGACTGACA
>JACKZZ010018353.1_pt1 | contig 82800 bp, 130 predicted proteins | sample 8027871 | NCBI WGS metagenome assembly JACKZZ01 (sample SAMN15724774, study PRJNA655200) | protist metagenome | isolation source: fluorescence activated cell sorting (FACS) single amplified genomes of... | place: USA: West Boothbay Harbor, Gulf of Maine | collected 2000-07-19
AGGTGATACGGATATCAACTACTTTACAGCAGAGGTCACTTTCAAGTATACTGTGTATGATGTATTATCTGCTGATAACAGAACACCTCTATGAACCTTGATCAAATTCAGGAGATGTGGGAAAAAGATTCCCAAATCGATCCTGATAACCTACATGATGAATCATTAAAAATTCCACAACTCCATTCAAAATATTATACTTTATATAATACCATCACTCTTTTAAGAGAGAAGGCAAGAGGAACTTATAATCGTATAAAATTAGAAAGATATAACTACTACACAGGAAAGGCAACAGCAGAGGTCTATGCAGAAGAACCATTTCCCTATAAGGTTAGAGATAAAGAAGCATTGCAGAGGTATATGGACGCAGATGAGAAGTTAAATACTATTGATTTGAAAATTCGTTATTATGATGTGATGCTCAAGTTTTTAGAAGAAATTATCAAAACAGTTTCGAATAGAACTTTCCAAATTAAAAACTCAATAGACTGGCATAAATTTCAAGCAGGTTTTAACTAATGAACCAAGAAGAAGGAAACTATTATAATATTGAATTAAATATTCATGGCATTCGTCTCATTCATACAGGACTTAGCCAAGCAGTTCAAAAATGGTCTGGTGGAGAACCACAAGAACAACTGAACTTAATTGCGATGAGAGATAATTTTTATCGACTTATTTTAGAACATCAGTTTGACAACATGAACTAAATACTTGTAGGTGAACCTATGAGTTATGTCTCATTTGATTATATCAAAAAAGAATGAAGTATATTTACAGGTTAAGGCAGAACCTCACGTATACTACGAATTATCAGACCAGTTTACCTTTGAGGTTCCTGGTGCAAAGTTCATGTCCTCATATCGTAGTAAATACTGGGACGGAAAGATAAGATTATTTAATACCCAGACTGGAGAGATATACGTTGGGTTGTTAGATAAGGTCACAAAGTTTTGTGATGACCATGGATATACTTATGAGTTTGTAGATAATAAGTATTATGGTCTTCCTTTTGAGACAAATAACTTTATCTCAAAGGAAGGTGTAAAAGATTATATGAATGCTATTTGTAAGTATTCTCCGAGAGATTACCAAGTTGAGGGAGTATACGACGCTTTAAAACATAATAGAAAGTTGTTGATATCCCCAACTGCTTCTGGAAAGTCTCTGATGATATATTCTCTTGTGAGATATTACGTTGAGAAGAAACAAAATATTCTGATAGTCGTTCCGACGACTTCGCTAGTAGAGCAGATGTATAAAGACTTTGCAGACTATGGTTGGGATGTAGGTTCATATTGTCACAAGATCTATGCGGGGAAGGAAAGAGAAACAGATTCTCAAGTTATTATTACTACCTGGCAGTCTATTTACAAACTCCCCCGAAAATATTTTGAACGATTTAATGTAGTTATCGGAGACGAAGCACACCAGTTTAAATCAAAGTCATTAATATCTATAATGTCTAAACTTGCTGATGCAAAATATCGTTTTGGTTTTACCGGAACACTTGATGGAACACAGACTCATAAATGGGTTCTTGAGGGATTGTTCGGTGCTTCGTACAAAATCATTCGTACCGAAGAGTTAATGGCGAAGGGTCATGTTGCTAAACTGGACATCAATGTACTTCTACTGAAGCACCCAGCACATAAGTTTGAAAACTTTGAAGAAGAAGTTCAGTATATTATTAATCATGATCGTAGAAATAAGTTCATAAGAAATCTTGCACTAGATCTCAAAGGAAATACTTTAGTTCTTTTTGCAAGAGTTGAGGGTCATGGTGAACCACTATATCACATGATAAATAATAATACGGTTGATGAAAGGCAAGTATTTTTTGTCCACGGTGGAGTAGATACAAAGGATCGAGAAAAAGTAAGGGAGATTACTGAACAAGAGAATAATGCAATTATTGTTGCATCATATGGAACATTCAGTACAGGAATTAATATCAAAAATCTCCACAATGTCATTTTTGCTTCTCCATCCAAATCTAGAATTCGGAATCTCCAGTCTATTGGAAGGGTGCTTAGGAAAGGTAATAACAAGACCAAGGCAACTCTCTATGACATTGCTGACGACATATCCTACAAATCCAGGAGGAACTATACCCTTAATCATTTAATCGAAAGAATTAAAGTTTATAACGAAGAAAATTTTAATTACGATATTGTAAACATACCGCTAAAGAACTAATGGGAGATGAATTTTACGCAATTATAAAATTGATATCTGGAGAAGAAATATTATCACTAGTTTCAGTAGATGAAAATGATGGAGATCCTTTGATTGTGATGCAGAATCCAATCACAATGAAACTTTTACATTCTCAACATGGAATGCATGTTAAAGTTAAATCATGGATGGAATTAGCATCTGATGATTTCTTTATTGTAAGACCTGATAAAATTCTTACCATGACAGAGACTCATGATAAAAGAATAATTGAAATATATACTAACTATCTTGAAGATGAAGATGATATGGATATTTACAGTCCTCAATCTTCCTCTAATGAAAAACCTACAGGTAAAATTACTCCTTCTAGAAAGATGGGGTACTTATCAACGGTAGAAGAAGCAAGAAAAACTCTAGAGAATATCTTTAAACTTGAAGATACTAAAGAGAGCTAAGCTCTCCTCTTTAACCCTAACAAAGGTATTCTACTGATAATCAAGGGTTCTGTCAAGCCCTTGTAAAGTGTGGTATAATTAAGAGAACTTATACTTTAAAGAGTAATGGATTATGCCCAAGAAGAAATCAGAACATTATGTAAACAATAAAGAGTTATTGGAGGCAATGATTGTCTATCGAACCAAGGTAGAAAAGTCATATATGAAGACTTTCAATAAAGATCTCACTGAGTTTCCGAAACAGGAAAGAGGGAAGAGATGGGAAGGTAAACCACGTATTCCAGATTATCTTGGTGAGTGTTTTCTTAAGATTGCGACACACCTCTCATACAAACCCAACTTTGTGAACTACATGTTCCGTGAAGATATGATTTCTGATGGGATAGAAAATTGCGTCCAATACATTCATAATTTCGATCCAGAAAGGTCAAAGAATCCTTTTGCATACTTTACTCAAATTATTCATTATGCCTTCTTAAGACGCATTCAGAAAGAAAAGAAGCAATTAGAAATTAAAAATAAAATTATTGAAAAAACTGGATTCGACGAAGTTATGGTTATTGACGATAGCTTGCTTTCTGGGCATAGTTCAGAGTATAATAGTATCAAAGACGCTATCCAATATAAAAACCGATGAAGGTTGCGATAATAACAGATACTCATTATGGTGCAAGAAAGGGTTCGAAGCACTTGCATGATTATTTTGAGAAATTCTATGATGATGTGTTTTTTCCTACTCTAGAAGCAGAAGGAATAGATACCGTTATTCATATGGGTGATGCATTTGATAGTCGCAAGTCAATTGATTATCAAAGTCTTGAGTGGTCGAAGAGAGTTGTATTTGAGAGACTCAAAAACTACGACGTTCATATGATTATTGGTAATCATGATTGTTACTATAAGAATACCAATAATGTAAACTCTCCCGAACTTCTTCTACAGACATATAATAATATAAAAACATATAGTGAAGTATCAGAGATTATACTAGATAAATTAAAAATACTGTTTATACCCTGGATCAATGCAGAGAACTTTGAGAATACTGTCAAATCTATTAAAAATACATCTAGCATATGTGCGATGGGGCACCTTGAGCTCAACGGATTCAGAGCGCATCGTGGACACGTCATGGAAGATGGTATGGCGTGCGACTTACTTAACAAGTTCGACAAAGTGTTTTCAGGACACTACCATACACGGTCAGACAACGGAAAAATCTTCTACTTAGGAAATCCTTATGAGATGTTCTGGAATGATGTGAATGATACAAGAGGATTTCATATCTTTGATACGGATACCCTCACTCATACTCCAATTAACAATCCTTATAAATTATTTTATAACATCTATTACGAAGATACTAATCATAAACTCTTCAATGCAACTGAATATGAAGATAAAATTGTAAAGGTTATTGTTCGTAAAAAAACAAAACCCAAAGATTTTGAAAAGTTCATTGATAAACTTTATACTGTTGGAGTTCATGATTTAAAAATAATTGAGAACTTTGAAATTCAAGAGTCTGAAGAATTTGATATTGATGAAGAAGAGAATACACTTTCAATTCTAAATCGATATATTGATGAATCAGAATTTGATCTTGATAAAAACATTATCAAAGGTATCTTCCAAGATTTGTATAGTCAAGCTTGCGAAGTGGAGTAAATGTATCTTCTAACTCTCAAAGATGGTAAAGATGATGGTGCTTATGCCGTTCAGGATAGGCACGGACATAAAGTGTTATTTTTGTTTGAAGAAGAAGATGATGCAGAAAGATATGCTATGATGCTATATGACGAAGAAGATGCTGATATGGATATTGTAGAAGTTGATGATGAACTTGCGATTAAAACTTGTAAGTATCATTCATACAAATATACTATAATCACTCCAAACGATATTGTGATCCCTCCTAAGAATGATAACATTTCAAAAGATTAGATATAAGAACTTTTTAAGTTCCGGCAATCAATTTACAGAGATTGATTTTCAACAACATCATACTAATTTGATTATTGGAACAAATGGTGCAGGTAAATCTACGATGTTAGATGCACTTACATTTGTATTATTCAATAAACCATTTCGTAAGATTAATAAACCACAACTTGCGAATGCTACAAATGAGAGGGATTGTTTAGTAGAGATTGAGTTCTCTGTGAATAGTCGTGACTATTTGGTTCGTCGTGGAATCAAACCAAATATCTTTGATATTGAGGTCAATGGTAATCCACTTCATAAGGAAGCAGATGATCGTGCCAATCAACGTATTCTTGAGGAGAGTATTCTTAAGGTAAATTATAAATCATTTACACAAATTGTTATACTTGGCAGTAGTACCTTTGTGCCTTTTATGCAATTGACGACCACCAATCGTCGTGAGGTCATTGAGGATCTATTAGATATTCGCATCTTCTCTGCGATGAATAATCTTATCAAAGATAGTATTCGTACCAGAAAGGAACAAATCAAATCTTTAGATATTAAGAAAGATAATCTTAAAGATAAGATGCATATGCAGCAAGAGTTTATTAGTGAACTTGAAAGTCGTGGCAATGCGAATATAAAATCTAACAATGATAAAATTGATAAGTTAGATGGTGAAGTCGAAGTTTATATGAGAGATAATGCTGTCATAGAAGAAGATATTCATAAATTCACAAAAGAACAGGAAGAAGTTATTGGTGCTCGTGAGAAGTTATCAAAACTAAACAATCTTAAAGGTAAAATCTCTCAGAAGGTTGCGACCATTACCAAAGAGCATAAGTTTTTTACAGAAAATACGGTCTGCCCTACCTGTACACAAGATATCAAAGAAGAGTTTCGTGTAAATAGAATTAGTGACGTTCAAAATAAAGCAAAGGAACTCAAAAAAGGTTATGAAGATCTTGAAGAAACAATTAAGTTCGAACAGGAACGAGAGCGTCAATTCAATTCCCTATCTAAGGAGATTACAAAGTTAACGCATGGCATTTCTCAAAACAATACTCGGATTTCCCTCAACCAGAGACAAATCAGAGATCTTGAACATGAAATTCAAACTATTACCAGTAACCTACAAAACAGAAATACTGAGAATGAGAAATTAGAGCAGTTTAAAGACAATCTCCAAAATACAATTGAATATCTTTCAGACAAAAAACAAGAAATCGTTCATTACGATTTTGCCTATTCCCTTCTTCGGGACGATGGCGTAAAAACAAAAATCATCAAGAAGTATCTTCCATTCATCAATCAGCAGGTTAATCGTTATCTTCAAATGATGGACTTCTACATCAACTTCAAACTTGATGAGGAGTTCGGTGAAACCATTGAGTCACCTATTCACGAAAACTTTTCTTATAGTTCTTTTAGTGAAGGTGAAAAAATGCGTGTAGATTTGGCTCTACTCTTCACTTGGAGAGAAGTTGCGAGACTCAAAAATTCCGTAAACACTAACCTGTTGATTATGGACGAAGTATTTGACTCTTCACTCGATGGATTTGGAACCGAAGAGTTCCTAAAAATTATTCGTTATGTGATAAAGGATGCTAATATATTCGTCATCTCTCATAAGTCAGACTTACATGACAAGTTCCAAAGTGTCATAAGGTTTGAGAAAGTCAAAGGTTTTTCCCGTATGATGTCCTGATACATCAAAGAACAATGCAAGTCCCAAACTGGAAGCATCACTCTAAGAAAGAACAGAAACGAAAACTGAAACCTCAGGCAATGCGTTCCCGAAAGGAGGCACTGAGACACTTCAAGAACTGTCACATGACCCTGCCCAAAAAGCAGGGTTCTTTTGTATAATACGTTCATACGCAACACACCTATGACCGTCAGGCACGAAATCAAATCTCAACTTGCTAAACTTCTTGCTACTGAAGACCTTGTGGTAGAGAACAAGAATGTTGAGACCGCATGTTTCAATGTCCATACTCGTGTGCTGACATTGCCGAACTGGGATAAAGCGGGTAATGAGATATATGATATGTTGGTGGCACATGAAGTGGGTCATGCACTTTATACACCAGATCGTGATTGGATAAAAGATTATAAGATACCTCCACAGTTTGTGAATGTGGTGGAGGATGTCCGCATTGAGAAAATGATGAAGCGTCGTTATGCTGGAATCTCTAAGACCTTCTATAAAGGATATAATGTTCTTGCCGATGAGGACTTCTTTGGTGTTGAGTGTGAAGATGTAAGTAAGATGAATCTTGCCGACCGTGTAAATCTTCACTTCAAAATTGGTAACTTTGTTGATATTCCTTTTGGTGAATATGTAGAGATGCCTATCGTTCGCATGATTGAGGGTTGTGAGGATTTTGATGATGTTCTGATTGCGGCACAGGCACTCTATAAGTATTGTCAGGATCAGATGAATACAGAAACCAAGACTGATATGGATTCATTAGAATCACAAAGTTCTGGTTCATCCGAAGAGCAGTCTGATAACTCTATGGAGCAACAACAGCAACCTGGAGAATCTGAAGATAGTGCTGATACCGAGCAAGACACCGAGCATGTTACCGAGCAAGACACCGAGCATGTTCGTCAGGGTGGAGAAACTAATCCTGAACCTAAAGTCGATACGATGGATTCACTGCAGGATGCAATCAAAAAACTTGCATCAATGGATGGAATTGAGAATGTTTATGTAGAACTTCCCAAAGTCAATCTTGATGATATTATTGTTCCAAATGGAGAGATTCATGAGAGATGTGATGAACTCTGGGACAATCCTCACGATCCTTATCTGTTCGATTATGTTGATATTGAGTTTATGAAATTTAAAAAATCAGCACAGAAAGAGGTAAATTATCTTGTCAAAGAATTCGAATGTAGAAAATCTGCTAATAGTTATGCTCGTGCTACTACTAGTCGCACTGGAGTTTTGGACTGCTCTAAACTTCACACCTACAAATACAACGAAGACCTGTTCAAGAAAGTAACCACACTTGCCGATGGTAAAGATCATGGATTGATTTTCATTCTTGATTGGTCTGGTTCTATGACCCATGTAATGATGGATACTATGAAACAGTTATTCAATCTTGTATGGTTCTGTAAGAAAGTTTCTATTCCATTTGAAGTATATGCATTTACGAATGAGTATCCGTTAGTAAGTGATGACGGAGAACAACTTTGTCGCAAAAGACCATATGAGAAAAAAGATGGTTTGATGCAGGTTGGAGAACAGTTTTCTTTGATGAATATTTTGTCACACAAAGTCAATTCTAAAACTTTGGAAAAACAACTGAAGAATATGTTCCGTCTTGCACAATATATTACTTTCGGTGGAAGATATTCTATTCCCGTTGGAATGGGGTTGTCTGGAACTCCCTTGAATGAAACGATGATTGCACTTCATCAAATCATTCCACAGTTCAAGAAAAATACTAAAGTCCAAAAAGTTCAGTGTGTCGTATTGAGTGATGGTGAGGGTTATGGACTTACTTATCATCGTGAGATCCAACGTTCATGGGAGTTTGAACCTTTTATTGGACTTGGAAGAATTGGTGATAATTGTTATCTCCGTGATCGTAAAACAGGAAACACTTATTCTTTGGATTCTATGTGGGATGATTACACTGATATTTTGATTCAAAATTTGAGAGACAATTTTACGGACACTAATTTTATTGGTATTCGTGTTCTTGAGTCTCGTGATTCTAATCGTTTTATTAGTCGTTACACTTATAACGAACATGAATTGAGAAATAAGATTCAAAACCAGTGGAAAAAACAGAGATCATTTGCTATCAAAAATTCTGGTTATCATTCTTATATTGCACTTTCAGCAACAACTCTTGCAAGTGAATCTGAATTTGATGTATCAGAAGATGCTTCTAAAACCCAAATCAAAAAATCTTTCATGAAAAGTTTGAAGAATAAAAAAATGAATAAGAAAATCTTAAATGAGTTTGTAGGACTTATTGCTTGATAAATATTTTCTATAATCTGACCAATTCTTAAACTGTCCACTGGGGGTCGTCAAGACCCCTTTTTTATTGTATAATAACTTCAGTTGAAACAAAGAAAACAACCAATGTCCCTCTCTACTGATTACATTCTCACTTCTTTACAGGAACTTTATGGAGAGTCTGTGACTGGTGCTGATATTCGTGCTTGGTGTGCAATGAATGGATCTAATTATCAGACAGTTACAAATAAAATTGCTGATTATAAAGTTGGTCGTGGTAAGTGGAACCTGACTATTCAAGAAGAACTTGAGCAAACGTATCAGGCACCTCCTGCAATGCCTACTGTTGAGCAAAATCTCATTCCTGATAAAGATGATACTTTCGTCAAGTTTGGTAACTTTGGTGATCTTAAAAAAATTATTCAGTCCCGTCTTTTTTACCCAACGTTCATTACGGGTCTTTCGGGTAATGGTAAAACGTTATCTGTAGAGCAAGCTTGTGCTCAACTTGGACGTGAACTTATTCGTGTAAACATTACTATTGAAACTGATGAAGATGATCTTATTGGTGGTTTCCGTCTTGTCGATGGGGCAACTGTTTGGCATAACGGACCTGTCGTTGAAGCACTTGAAAGAGGAGCAATCCTGTTACTCGATGAAGTTGACCTTGCTAGCAATAAAATCCTCTGCCTCCAGTCCATCCTTGAAGGTAAAGGTGTGTTCCTGAAGAAAATTGGTAAGTATGTAAAACCAACAAAAGGTTTCAATGTATTTGCTACTGCGAACACAAAAGGCAAAGGTTCTGAAGATGGTCGTTTTATCGGTACTAATGTTCTTAACGAAGCATTCTTGGAACGTTTCCCAGTAACCTTTGAGCAGATGTATCCTACTCCTGCAACCGAACAGAAAATCCTTGAGGGTATTTCTTTAGATCTTGGAGTTGAAGATCGTGACTTCTGCAAACGTCTTGTAGATTGGGCAGACATCATTCGCAAAACTTTCTATGATGGTGGTATTGATGAAATCATCAGCACCCGTCGTCTGGTTCACATCATCCGTGCTTTCAGTATCTTCAAAGATAAGGCAAAAGCAATTCAAGTTTGTGTAAGTCGTTTTGATGATGAGACCAAGCAATCATTCTTGGAACTGTATGATAAAGTGGATGCCGACTTTGTGATGCCTGTAGAAAGTGATCGCATTTATGTGATTGACGGTGGAGCAAATATTTGATATAATATGACTAACTCATGGTCTTTACTATTTGATCAATTAAATATGTCTAATCAAGATTTTTGGAAAGAAGATGGATTTAGTATGACAGGAAATCCTGGTACTGCATCTTCAGATACTATTATGTTTAACAATTCTCGGCTTACAGGTGGTATGGGTGATGACCATATCTCATTCATTGGTGATGGTGTTTATGCAGCAGCACAAGTTCCGTCTAATTTTGGGGCAGGAGCAGAAGATACTATTACTTTTAATCTAAATCAACCCCCCGAATCTTTGTCTCCACTTCCTGCAAATGGAAAGAGATATGGTGAAGATGAAATTCTTCAAGAATTAAAAGAATACATTAACGGAACATATCGACAGCATTACTCTGCCGGATCTGATAGAATTCAGACACTGGATTTGATTGAAGCTTGTGGAGATGGTGAAGCATTCTGTAGATCTAATATTCTTAAGTATGCATCACGATATGATAAGAAAGGCACGGCACGTCGTGACATCTTGAAGATTCTCCACTATGCTGTTCTTCTGATGCATTTCAATGATAAGAATGCAGAACGTGAAACCTACCCTCAATAATAATGAAACTCAAAGAACATACAATGAAACTGTCTGACAACGCACTTGCTATCCTTAAGAACTTTGCGGGTATCAATAACTCTATTCTTGTAAAGCAAGGCAACAAACTTCGCACTATCTCTGTGGCAAAGAACATTCTTGCCGAAGCAGAAATCAAAGAAGATTTTCCACGGGACTTTGCGATCTATGATCTCAATCAGTTCTTGAACGGTTTGAGTCTTCACCAGGATCCTGACCTTGACTTCAATCAAGACAGTTACTTGAGTATCAAAGAAGGCAAACGTCGTGTGAAGTATTTCTTTGCCGACCCGAATGTAATTATTGCTCCTCCGGAGAAAGAGATTACATTACCATCCCAAGATGTATGCTTCCAGTTAGATAGTGTAACACTTGAAAAATTGACCAAAGCAGCAGCAGTATATCAACTGCCTGATATGTCTGCGATTGGTGAGAATGGTGTCATCAAACTGGTGGTTCGTGATAAGAAGAATGATACTTCTAACGAATATGCCATTGTTGTTGGTGAGACTAGTGATGAGTTTGAATTTAACTTTAAGGTAGAAAACATCAAGATTATTCCTGGTGCCTATGAGGTAGTAGTGTCCTCTAAACTTCTGTCACAATTCACGAACACACAACACAATCTCAAGTATTATATTGCTCTGGAACCTGATTCGACATTCGGATGAGACACATTCTCTTCACCCTTAAAGGGTGTCCATATGGATTACTAGATGATGAAGCACACATTCGCAATGTGCTAGCAAACGCATCAAATCTTTCTGAAAGCACATTGCTGAATATTTCATCTCATAAGTTTGAACCTCATGGTGTAACTGCCGTAGCACTTCTTGCCGAGTCTCATATTAGTATCCATACATGGCCGGAGAATGGTATGGCAGTATGTGATGTATTTACATGTGGTGAACATACAAATCCACGATCCGGTGCGACATACATGTATGAAGCAATGGGTGCGACAGACATTGTATCTGAAATTTTTACTCGACCTTTGAAATGACCAAAGTTGATGTCCCAATGAGAATAACTGGCAGTATCCTAGTGATTACTGCATATTTTGTTGTTCTTCATATCAATATAACTCTTGGAGTTATGCTGCACTTCGTTGCTGATATGATTTCAGTTCCTTACTTTATAAGGACAAAATCTTGGGATGTGGTTATAATGCTTATGTTCCTACTGGCAATCAGTTTTAGCAAACTCTTAACATGAATATTTTTGCGTAAAACTCTATTTCCCTATATAATATATTCATATGAATATATTTATGGAAAGTTTCATATGCCCTAAGTGTGGTACAGACACTTCTGACTGGTATTACTCCGTAAGAGGTCGGGATAGTATGTGTAAAACTTGTAGAAAATCATACCGAAAGAGTGCCAAACGAGAATATACCAAGAAGTATATCTCAGAACACAAGGATGCACAGCAGGAGAGGATGGCAGTTTGGAGAAAAGAAAATCCAGAATACCAAAAACAATGGACTAAAAACTGTCCTCAAAGTCAACTACTAAGGTCGTCCAGAATGAGAGCAAAACAGAAGGGTATTGAATGTACTATCACACAAGATGATATTCATATACCCGATATGTGTCCAGTATTCAATGTTCCTTTACAAAAAAATACAATATATGCTCCGTCTATTGATAGGTTGGACAACACAAAAGGATATACACCTGAGAACATCCGTGTCATATCTCGCAGAGCTAATACTATGAAAAATGACGGAAACTTGATGGAGCACATTATGCTGGTAGAATGGATGAAACAGGAGACGACACATTGAACATTTTCGTCACACACGAAAGTCCAGTCAAGTCGGCACAGGTTCTTCCTGATAAGCACATCGTCAAGATGCCCCTAGAGTGCTGCCAGATGCTCTCTATCGTTGCCTCGGACAAATGGGGGCACGGGTATGGAACTCTCCCTAAGACCGATGGAACCCCATATGCGACGGATAAGGGTGCCTTCCGTAATCATCCCTGCACAATATGGGCAAATGAGACGGTAGCAAATGCCCGATGGTTGATCCGGCACGGTCTTGCATTATGTGAGGAGTATTCTAATCGATATGGAAAAATTCATTCATGTCTTCATACTCTTGCACATGCAAATAAAATCTTTCCATTAGATGCTATTCATCGTTCAAAACTGACTCCATTTGTTCGTGCAATGCCTGAGGAGTTTAAGTTTGATATGAATATAAGTACCATCGAAGCGTATAAGATGTACATTGCATCTAAACCATGGGTATGCGATAATTACTTGAGACTGCCAAATCGTAAACCTGAATGGGTATAGAGTGAAAGAAGAAAAAATAAAAACACTTTATCTTTATTCATTAGAGAGTGGTGGATGTATTATGCACGATGGATACATTCAAATAGGTATTATGAAACACAGTGTTGAGAAACATATGGAACTAAATCCTACCGTTAATTGGATTGTAACCTATTGGTGTCCAGACATATTTGCTAACAGATACAAAAGAGTTTCATTTCAAAAAACTGAAAAGAAAAATGAGGGAAGTCCAAAGACGGACAATCAAGGACAGGGTATGGATTTGGACACAGAACCGAAAGGTTGTGGTATACTAAAGGACAAGTAGATTTGATTATGAGCAACTTCATCTGGGTTGAGAAATATCGACCACAAACTATTGAAGAATGTATTCTTCCCGAGAGTACAAAGAAAACTTTTCAATCTTTCCTAGATAAGGGAGAGATTCCTAATATGCTACTTGCCGGTCCTCCAGGCATCGGTAAAACAACAGTAGCAAAGGCATTATGTAAAGAACTTGGAGTAGATGTATATGTCATCAACGGATCCGATGAGGGACGATTCCTTGATACCGTCAGAAATAATGCGAAAAACTTTGCTTCGACCGTATCGCTTACGTCAGATTCTAAACACAAAGTCATTATCATTGACGAAGCTGACAACACATCCAACGATGTACAACTCCTATTACGGGCGTTTATTGAGGAGTTCGCTGGCAATTGCAGATTCATCTTTACCTGCAACTACAAAAACAAAATCCTCGAACCCTTACATTCTCGGTGTGCCGTCGTCGAATTCGGAATTAAGGGAAAAGAAAGACAAGGTATTGCAGCACAATTCTTCAAACGTATCCAACAAATCTTGGATGCAGAAGGTGTTGAATATGATAACAAGGTCCTGGTAGAATTAATCAATAAGCACTTTCCTGATTGGAGACGTGTACTTAATGAATGCCAAAGATATTCCGTAAGTGGGAAAATCGACTCTGGTATTCTTGCCACTTTTTCAGATGTTGCCGTCAATGAACTGGTTAAAAACCTTAAAGAGAAGAATTTTCCCGAAGTACGTAAATGGGTTGTCAATAACCTGGACAATGATACTACTGTCCTGTTGCGTCGTATTTACGATGCTTGTTATGATTCCTTGGTTCCGAATAGTATTCCTGCTGCTGTGCTTGTCCTTGCTAAGTATCAGTATCAAATGGCATTTGTGGCGGACCAGGAAATAAACTTACTTGCCTGTTTGACTGAAATAATGGTGGAGTGTACTTTCAAATGAGTCTTGAACCATGCTCACTCTGCAATAAACTTGTAGATCCAAATGAATTTAGTAGATACACCCATAGAACCTTGAAAGATGGTTCTAAATCGCAGGCAATACGACATGCATGGTGCAAAACCTGTCAAACAAAACAGAGAAAACAGGTTGCTAAACTAAAAAAACAGTATCCAAAACCTCTTCCAGATACACCCTGTGATTGTTGTGGAAAACCCATGAAGATTCCTCAGTTAGACCATATTCATAGTGAGGGTAAATTTAGAGGTTGGTTATGTCCTGCATGTAATCGTGGTATTGGTGGTTTAGGTGATACCTTAGAGGGTGTTAGAAAAGCAGAAAAGTATCTAATGGAGTGTGAATTCAAATGACAAGTATTCCAACTAAAATTGGTATGGCCCTTATAATGGTCTATTGGTTGTCTATGGCTGGTATGGTTGCCAATGCATATTTTCATTATAACTATAATGTATGGAGTGTGAATTTAAATGATTGATGTAAAACTGCTACGAATTGTGACTGGTGAAGAAGTTATCGCAGAACTCATAGATGAGAATGCTGCTTCTATTACAGTCCAAAATGGTCTTGTAGTTCTTCCAACTAATAATGGTGTTGGATTTGCTCCATGGGCAACCGTGATTAGTAAAGAAGACCCAGAGATTACGATTTCCAAAACTCATGTCGTATATGTCGCAGAGGTTCAGGAAGATGTCTGTAAGAAGTATAATGAAATGTTTGGTAGTAAGTTGATTACTCCAAACTCTAAAAAACTGGTCCTGTGACTTAAATGAGAATTGGAGTCATGTGTTCTGGAAACGGAACTAACTTTGAGAACATTGTTGAGAATTGTCCAGATCATGAAGTTGTAGTTATGATCTACAATATTAAAGGATGTGGTGCTCAAGAAAGGGCTGAACGATTGGGTATTCCCAACTGTCGTATTAAGAGTATTGATGAACAAAAAATCATTGATAAACTTAATAGGCACAAAGTTGATTTAGTAGTTCTTGCAGGTTGGATGAGAATTGTTACACCGGGATTGATTAATGCTTTTCCGAATAAGATAATTAATATTCATCCATCATTACTTCCAAAGTATAAAGGTCTTAATGCCGTTAAGCAGGCATTAGACAGTGGTGATAAAATCACTGGATGTACAGTTCATTATGTGACTGAAGAGTTAGACTCTGGGGGATGTATTGATTCTTCTTCTGTTCCTATTTGTGCCGGAGATACAGAAGAGACCTTACATCACAGAGTTCAGAGAGCAGAACATCGTTTACTTCCTATGGTAATCAATAATTTATTTGAGAATATAAATTAAATGGAATTGGATTGGTTAATTGAGTTACTACAAATGAGACAAGATAAAATTGATACACAAGGCATGAGTATTCCCTCTAAGGATAATACCAATTCTAATAGAGAGATTCCTCCAATGCCAGTAAAGCATCGTACAATCTTTACTACAGAAGAACGTATTGAGTTAAAGCAGATTATTAATGAAGCACTTGATGAGAGGTGGAACGACCATGAAGTTTAAAGCATTAGTATTCATTCGATTAAGATCTCAGGTCGATGACTCTCCTGGTAATGCCGTGAGAGATGCCTGTAAGAGATTGTCTGAACTGGATATTAAAAAGTTGAGGTTGGGTAAGGTCATTGACATTTGGATTGAGGCACCAGATAAAGAGTATGCCGCCAAAGAAGTGACAAGATTGAGTGGTAGATTTCTTGCCAATACTGTAATGGAGGATTGGTATTATGAATTGACTGAAATTGATAGTTTCCCTCAAGGAGTAGAATAATGCCACATGAATTCGACCCATGCGAAGCACCTATCGAAGGTAAACTTGATAAATGGGGATTTACAATTAAACCCACAATCAGTGATACTGAGTGTATTATAATTTGTCTAAGAAATGCACCTTGTGGAATTGATAAAAAACAATCAGAACGTTTAGCAAAGGAGTTTGAAAATGGAAGGATTTAATGAACCCGGATCGAATAAAAGTTGGATGGATGATGGTTTCAAAAAACATATAATCCAAGTTCAACTAGATAATGTAGTTTCAATTTTAAAAGGTAAGTTAGAGTATGCCTCTACTTACGATAACACGGGCAAAATCACTAAAAAAATTATTATTACTTACGATGAAACAAACTAAGAAATGTCAAGTTAAGTCCAAGTTCTATTATATCTTTTGGGGAACTGCTACAGTATCAGTGTTATTAGGACAACTATATGTCGGAACTGGATATCGGGTAATGGCAGAAAGCACTCTGAGTTTTCAAGATTACCTTGTAGAACTTTTAGATACTGCTAATACTTTCTGATGGGACTACTAAAAATTGATAAAAGCAAAATGGTGGAGGAAAAAGTTAAGACTACTCCCCAGAATGTAAATGAATCAAATGAAGCACTTTTTCGTGCTACAATGAATTTACCTACTGCCGCAAAAAATTGTGGTATGACTCAGAAGGAAATGAAATTGACTTTCTGGGAATATTTGAAATATCATCCTCGTGATTATGTCTATGAAAACCTTTCCTCTTAAAACTTGTCTGAGATATCCTGGTGGTAAGTCTAAGGCAACAAAGACATTAGCACCATGGTTTCCCGAAGATTTTAAAGAATACCGTGAGCCATTTATTGGTGGTGGTTCTGTGGCACTCTATGCGACTCAGGCATACCCAGATGTCCCTGTATGGATCAATGATAAGTATGTGACACTCTATAACTTCTGGGTTCAGTTGAGGGATAATGGTGATGAATTATCTAATCGTCTGAATGAGATTAAGTCAAGAGTATCAAACTATCAATCTCAAGATGATAAGGATGCTGCACATAAAGAACTCTTCAATCAAACACGGGACGATATCAATAGTCAGGATGGACTTGATCGTGCCGTAAGTTTCTTTGTTCTAAACAAGTGTAGTTTCTCTGGTCTGACTGAGAACAGCACTTTTTCTAAAACTGCCTCTCGATCTAATTTTTCTTTTGTTGGTATTGAGAAACTAAAGAAGTATTCCCAACTTACAGAGAAATGGAAGATTACAAATATTGATTACTCGGAGGTTATGAATGCTCCTGGTGAGGATGTATTCGTATTCCTTGATCCACCTTATGATATCAAAGACTTTCTTTATGGTAAGGACCGTGAGATGCATAAGTTCTTTGACCATGATAAGTTTGCCGAAGATGTGTATAAGTGTCCGCATGAGTTTATGATTACCTATAATGTGAATGATAGGTTGTTGGAACTGTATAAAGATTATCATTTGCGTGAATGGAAACTTCGTTATTCCATGGCACATCGTGGTGAGAAAGGAACTGATGAGAATGTAAAGACAGAACTTCTTGTCACCAACTATCCCACCGAAAAAGAAACTGTAAACGTTCTTGACCTTCTACTTTATGACTGAACTGAAAGACTGGCTCAACTCTATCAATCAAACTAAGAAGCATTTGATTGATGAAGATCCTTCACTCGAAAAAGAATATCCTCCTTATATTATCAATCGTTGTTTCTCTGGACATCTTGATACTTTGATGTTTGTCAATGAGATGAATAAGTATAATTTCCTTCCTAAAAGGTTACAATACGACTTCCTTATAAATATTGTGAGGAAAAAGAAGAGATTTTCTCCCTGGCTCCGACAAGATAAGATCAAAGATCTAGATTATGTCAAACGTTATTATGGTTATAGTAATGAAAAGGCAAAACAGGCTTTGAAAATTCTAACAAAAGAACAACTTAATTTTATTAAATCAAAATTTGATACTGGAGGAAAAGGATGAGTGTTGTTAGAGAAGCTGAAGTGAAGTGGACACCAGACCAAATGGTGGAAGTGGTTCTAGGAGAACCAGATGACTTTCTGAAAGTTCGTGAGACTTTGACTCGTATCGGAGTTGCGTCTAGAAAGGAAAAGAAAATTTATCAGTCCTGTCACATTCTGCATAAACAAGGAAGATATTACCTTGTGCATTTTAAAGAACTATTTGCCCTTGATGGTAAACATGCAAATCTAACATTGAATGATGTTCAGAGACGTAATCGTATTGCACAACTACTTGCCGACTGGGGTTTGATTAGTATTGTAGATGCCGATAAAATTCAGGACATCGCACCACTCAATCAGATTAAGGTTCTTGCATTTAGAGATAAACAAGATTGGATCCTTGAAACCAAATATAATATTGGGTCGAAGAAGAAAAGGACAGAGGAAACCGAATAAAAAACAAAGCACTCTTGACAGGGTGCTTTTTTATGTGATATAATATCTGAGTCTGAGTAGTTGGTATTCAGATACTAACATTCTAGTTGATGTTCAGTCGTTAATGCCCATCAGACAAGTTGACAGAAGACTGAATTAGATCTATAATATAAGTCTTCGGGTCAATCAGTATTCACCTTGTAATACTCTTGTTAGTATTCAATACATAATACTTACCGTAGATTTCTTTATTAGTATTCAACAAGAAAAACTCTAGTTAGTTTTCATTGCTTAATACTTGAAAAAAAATTATGAACAAATTTATTACTTGCGACATTGGTAAAAAAGAAACCTATGTCTTTGTCCCAGAGACAAAACATCACTACGTCATTTCTAATGAAGATTTTATCCATTTAAATGTTCCAGAGTTAAATGAGCATGATATTGTAATTGAAGATGCTCATATCAGAGCACAAGAAGATAATAGTCTTGCTCAGAGTTGGACAATTGATCAACTGAGGCAATTAAGGTCTATTGCTGATTCAAGAGGTAATGAAATTCTTTGCTTCCCTCAGAAAGTTACACCTAAAGTAAGAAAGATTGCATCTGTATGTTTGAATCGTCCAGAACTTAACTCAAAAACCGATCCAAACGATATTGAGTCAATTGCGTTCTACCTTGAAAGTTTTCCCGGAGCATATAAGGCTTTAAAAGTCTTTGATCCTGTTGAATATGAAACTTTTGAGAAGAGTGTCTCGCATATCTATGCTGATAGAGATGCCTTGACAGAAGACTCAAACAATGCAAGAAATCAAAAATATGGAATTGGTGCTAATAATGATTATGAAGATGCAGTAAGTAAATGGATAAAAAAGTATATATCCGTATTTACATTTAAACTTGATAAAGAAGCAAGACAACATTTTAAGTTAGAATTTAATAAAAAAGGAAATAATTTGTTACCTGGTATATTAAATTATACTAATGAAACCACAATGAAACAAATTTATAATATTATTAATACTCTCATCCTTCCTACAACAGGTGAACTAAGAGTGAGATCGGATATTAATAAAGTTCCTTATTGGAAATATGCAAAACAAGTTTATTTTGGGTTGACTCCTTACCATATGCACGCTGGTGTAACTGCATCAAACTATAAGTATCATAAACGTAAAGCGGGAAATAAAAATAAAATCAGTATGGCTTTTGAAGATAATGGAAAACCAAAACCAAATACCTTTAAATCAATTGATGATCTAAAGATAATTAGAGAAGAGATGAAAATGTCTGATAAGCATCTTCGCACTCTTTGGAGAACCGCACGTAAGATGATTGTTGAGGATGGTCTCCGTTAGTATTCACTCGAAAATACTCTTGTTAGTATTCAGGGTCTAATGCTCAATCATCTTCAAATTTTAGTTGGTATTCAATACGTAAAACTCTAGTTAGTTTTCATTCCGTAATACCCGTAATAAAAATCTACGGAGTTCAACACTCCGTTTTTTTATGTTTTGATATAAATAATGATGGATGCCTCCGGGGTCCACAAAACACAAACTCGCTTTTAAAGGAGCTAAGAATCATGGGAAACCTTGCACGGTATACTGCTGCGGACCTACCTGCGCTGATGGAACGCATAAATAGGAATAGCATAGGAATGGATGAATACTTCGATAGGTTGTTTAATCTCCACGAAACAACGAAGAATTATCCACCATTTAATCTAGTCACGGTCAGCAACGTAGAATCAAGACTAGAACTTGCACTTGCAGGATTTAAAAAGAAAGAAGTAAATGTCTACACACAGGACGGAAAGCTCTTTGTCGAAGGACAAAGGGAGGATACCGAATCAGAAACGAATTATGTCCACAGAGGAATGGCTCAACGATCTTTCACCAGATCTTGGACATTGGCAGAGGACACGGAAGTTAGATCAGTTGAATTTGAGGATGGGTTGTTAAGTATTGTTCTAGGAAGAATTGTACCCGAACATCATCAAAAGAAGGTCTGGTTTTGATACCCTAACTAATTTTTGCTGCGGTTGATACAGAAGTGTATCATAGTGATACAGTATAATCTATATAATTATGTAATCTGATGGAGACCATTATGAACTTCACCATGACTACCATACTTTTTGGTACAGCAGCATCTCTTTTTAGTTGGGGAGTGTTGTACCCTGTTCTGTCCTAATACGTCCTGAACCATGGAAATTCTAGCAATCATCGCAGCAATCTCAGCAACAACATTTGGTGCATATAAAATGACACCAACAAAATGATAAGTGATATTAAATCATCTGCCCTTGCTTTTGTCTATGCTTGGGCAATCATTCTTGTTCCACTCACACTTGTATCATCTATTATTAGTTTAACAAATCCACAGACACAAGAATCTATCTAAATAAAACTGAATATCGTCGTCGCAGACGGAGGGGGAACTGGCCAAATCCAGTTGACATCCCTCTTTTTTATTGCTATAATGGTTTGAGGTAAAATTTAAAAATGTCTATTAAACTTGCTGTATTAAAATCTGGAGAAGACATCATTGCAGATGTCAAAGAACTTATTGTTGAAGAGAATATAGTTGGATATCTTTTTGATAATCCACACACAGTAACTTCTGGTAATAATATTTTTAGAGAAGAAGGTTCGGATGAAGGTCAAATTCAAATCTCTCTTCGACCGTGGTTAATTTTTTCTAAAGATACTCAGGTTCCCATTCGGCCAGATTGGTTAGTCACGATTGTTGAACCAGTTGATATGTTAGTTAACATCTATGAGGAAAAAGTAAATGGAAAATCTAAAGTTGATAGTGTTGATGAACAACCAAATTTTGATAACGAGGATTGAAGAATCTCCTTCAGAACTTGGAGAACCTGATTGTAAATTAATTAATCCATATCAAGTTTTAAAGGATAAAACAATTGAACCTTTGTTCATTGATTATACGAATCAAAAAACTTTTATGATTCATTCTGATAAAATTTTTACAATAACAGATCCAAATTCGGAATTGATAGATAAGTATGACTTGATTAATAAGTAATGAAAGTTTTAAGTATTGACTTGGACTATATTATGGGTCCAACTATAGAAACTTATAATGATTTTTTTTATAATGATAATCCTACAATAAGATGGGACAACTTATTCGATCAAAGTAATTTTAAAGAAAATCATTTTTATATTGATCAATCTAATCTATTATTCTGTTACAATACATTTTTAAAAGGAATTAAAAATTGTGATAGTGTTTCTTTTGGATATGAACATGATTCTATTTTGTTCAGTATTGCTGATTATGAAAATATTGATTTAATCAATATTGATCATCATGACGATGTTTTTGGTGGAGATTACACTGAACAAATGTCTGATGAAGATGCATACAAAAAAGAATTTTATGAAATTCTAAAACATAATAGAGTTCATGAAGGAAATTGGGGAGCATGGTTGGGAGGAAATGGGAAACTTAATTCCTTTACCTGGATAGGAAACGAAAATAGTGGGAATAAGGTCCGTAATGAGTATAATGCACAAGTTGTTCCTAACTATAAAAATATAGAGAAAGAAGATTATAAGTTTGATAATTATAACTTTGATCACATCTTTGTTTGTATGTCTCCACAATACATTCCTCCAAATCACTGGCATTATTTTTATATGTTCATCAGTGTATTTGAGGAATTTTCCGGAAAGAATGCTATAATACATAAGGAAAAATATGAAACCCATGTCCGACATCAATTAATTCATAATGAGATTTTACACCAACGTTCAAATGGTCGGTGACCACTTTCTTGTGCGTGGGTATGAGAACGGAAGGCACTTTGCTACAAGAGAAAAGTTTTATCCTACATTATTTGTCCCTTCGAATAAGGAAACAAAATACAAAACTCTTGAGGGAGACTATGTTGAATCAATAGATCCAGGAACTGTTCGTGACTGTAGAGAGTTCATCAAGAAATATGATGGGGTTCAAAACTTTAAAATCTATGGCAATGACCGATACATCTATCAGTATATTTCTGAAATGTATCCTGAAGAAGAAGTCAAGTTTGACACTACAAAGATCAAAATATCTACAATTGATATTGAGGTGAAGACTGAGAATGGATTCCCTGATGTAGAGTCTGCCGCAGAAGAAGTTCTTCTTATTACTGTGCAGGATTATACTACTAAACAGATTCGTACCTGGGGTCAGGGACCATTCAACAATAAGCAAGAGAATGTTATCTACAAAAGTTTCAGAACCGAGTATGAGTTACTGAATGACTTTATAAACTGGTGGATGATTGAGACTAATACTCCTGAAGTTGTGACTGGATGGAATAGTGAACTGTATGATATGCCTTATTTGGTGAGGCGTATTGATCGCATTCTTGGTGAGAAGTTAATGAAACGACTTTCACCTTGGGGTTTGGTGACTGAACGTGAGACTATTGTAATGGGTCGTAAACAGATCTCTTATGATGTTGGAGGTATTACACAACTTGATTATCTAAATCTCTATAAGAAGTTCACTTATAAGGCACAAGAGTCTTATCGGTTGGATTACATTGCGAGTGTGGAACTTGGGCAAAAGAAACTTGATCACTCTGAGTTTGATACATTTAAAGATTTCTATACAAAGGGGTGGCAGAAATTTGTAGAATATAATATAATTGACGTGGAACTTGTTGACCGTATGGAAGACAAGATGAAACTGATTGAACTCGCAATCACTATGGCATATGATGCCAAGGTGAATTATAATGATGTGTTCTATCAAGTTCGTATGTGGGATGCGATCATTTACAATTATCTTAAAAAAAGGAACATTGTAATTCCACCCAAAGAACGTTCAGACAAGGATGCAAAATATGCAGGAGCATATGTTAAGGAACCGATTCCGGGAAAGTATGATTGGGTTGTGTCTTTTGACCTTAACTCTCTTTACCCTCATCTCATCATGCAGTACAACATCTCTCCGGAGACACTCCGTGAGACCAGGCACCCATCAGTTACAGTTGATAAGATACTTAACGAAGAACTAACCTTTGAACTGTATAAGGACAGTGCAGTGTGTGCTAACGGTGCCATGTATCGTAAAGATGTTCGTGGGTTCCTACCTGAATTGATGGAGAAGATTTATAAGGATCGCACCATCTATAAGAAGAAGATGCTTATTGCAAAACAGGATTATGAAAAAACTCCGACTAAGGCATTGGAGAAGGAGATTGCAAGATGCAACAATATTCAGATGGCTCGCAAGATTCAACTCAACTCTGCATATGGTGCTATCGGTAATCAATATTTCCGTTACTACAAACTGGTCAATGCGGAAGCGATTACGCTTTCTGGTCAAGTCTCTATCCGTTGGATTGAGAATAAGATGAACGGATTTCTAAATAAGATTTTGCAAACCGAAGAAGTCGATTATGTTATCGCATCTGACACTGATTCAATCTATCTTAATATGGGACCTCTTGTTGATAAATTTCTTAGTCATAAGTCTGACGATAAAACAAAAGTTGTTCAGTTACTTGATAAGATCTGTGAAGACAAGTTGGAACCGTTCATCGAAAAATCTTATAAGGAACTTGCGAATTACGTTTCGGCATATGAACAGAAGATGATTATGAAACGTGAGAATATATCAGAACGTGGTATTTGGACTGCGAAGAAGAGATATATTCTCAATGTATGGAACAGTGAAGGAGTTCAGTATTCTGAACCTAAACTCAAGATGATGGGTATTGAGGCAGTCAAATCATCCACTCCTGCACCGTGTAGAACGATGATTAAGGATGGTCTCAAACTCATGATGAGTGGTACTGAAGAAGAAGTAATTGACTTTATTGATAAATGTCGTAAAGAGTTTAAGGCACTTCCTCCGGAGCAAATCGCATTCCCCCGTTCAGTATCGGATGTTGTGAAGTATAGATCTTATTCTGACATCTATTCCAAGGGAACACCTATTCATTGCCGTGGAGCACTATTGTTCAATCATTACATTAAGGAAAAGAAACTTGATAATAAATACTCACTTATCAATAATGGTGAGAAAATCAAGTTCATTTATCTGAAGAAACCAAATATTATTCAGGAGAATGTCATCTCATTTATTCAAGACTTTCCACATGAACTCGGTCTTGACAAATACATAGATTATGAATTACAATTTGAAAAGAGTTTTTTAGACCCACTCAAATCTATTCTTGATGCGATTGGGTGGAACGTGGAGAAAACAGTAAACCTTGAATTATTTTTTGTATAATGGATTTTTTAAAAGACATAGTAAAGGAAATCGGAGATGACTTTACCAAACTGGCAGCAGACATTGACGAAACTGAAACATACGTTGACACTGGTTCGTTCATCTTTAATGCTCTTGTATCTGGCTCTATCCGTGGGGGTGTTTCTGGTAATAAAATCACTGCAATTGCTGGTGAAAGTTCTACGGGAAAAACTTTCTTCTCTCTCGCAGTGGTTAAGAATTTTCTGGACTCTAATCCTGATGGATATTGCCTGTATTTTGATACTGAGGCAGCTGTCAATAAGTCACTCTTAGAAAGCAGAGGAATTGATCTCTCACGTCTTGTCGTGGTCAATGTAGTTACTGTTGAGGAGTTCCGCAGTAAGGCACTCAAGGCAGTGGATATGTATCAAAAAGTACCTGAGGAAGATCGCAAACCCTGCATGTTTGTGCTAGACTCTTTAGGAATGCTTTCGACTGAGAAAGAGATTACTGATGCACTCAACGAAAAACTAGTTCGTGATATGACAAAATCACAACTGATCAAGGGTGCCTTCAGAATGTTGACACTCAAGTTAGGGCAGGCTAAAATTCCAATGATCGTTACCAACCATACTTATGACGTTATCGGTTCTTATGTTCCTACTAAAGAGATGGGAGGTGGTAGTGGCCTTAAGTATGCTGCCAGTACCATTATTCATCTTAGCAAGAAGAAAGAAAAAGATGGAACAGAAGTCATTGGAAATCTTATCAAGGCAAAGACTGCTAAGTCACGTCTGAGTAAAGAAAACAAGGATGTCACTATTCGTTTATTTTATGATCATCGGGGTCTTGATAGGTATTATGGTTTACTTGAGTTAGGTGAACTTGCCGGAATGTGGAAGAACGTTGCCGGTCGTTATGAAATGGATGGTAAAAAAGTATATGCCAAGGCAATTCTAAAAGACCCAGAAGTTTATTTTACAGAAGAAGTAATGCAGCAACTTGATGCTGCCGCGAAGAAGATTTTCTCTTATGGAACGGATTGAGACTACAATTCTCAGAAACTTAATATGTAACGAAAATTATTCTCGTAAAGTCATTCCATTTATAGAACCAACATATTTTGAGCAAAGAGGTGAGAAAGTAATCTTTGAGGAGATTACTCAGTTCATTGTGAAGTATGGTTCTGCCATTACAACCGAAGCACTAAATATTGAGGTTGAGAATCGGACAGATCTAAACGAGAGTGAGATTAAAGAAACCAGAGACATCTGCAATTCGTTTACAGATCTTCCAGTAGATAATGAATGGTTATTAGATACCACCGAAAAGTGGTGTCGTGATCGTGCGATTTATCTTGCACTGATGGAATCGATTCACATTGCAGACGGAAATGATGAGAAGAAGAGTAGGGATGCGATTCCTTCTATTCTTTCTGATGCACTGGCAGTTTCTTTTGACAACAACATTGGACACGATTACCTAGAAAATTATCAAGAAAGATATGAGTATTATCACAGGAAGGAGGAGAAGGTTTCGTTTGATCTCGAATACCTTAACAAGATTACGAGCGGGGGCATATCTAATAAGACTCTTACTATCGCGCTTGCTGGTACTGGTGTCGGCAAATCTTTATTCATGTGCCATGTTGCTAGCTCCGTGTTGCTCCAAGGGAAAAACGTTCTCTACATTACAATGGAGATGGCAGAAGAGAAAATTGCTGAACGAATTGACGCAAACTTATTAGATGTTGCTATTCAGAATATTGTAGATTTGCCTAAGTCAACGTTTGAGAATAAAGTAACTAAGTTAGCAGCAAAAACTCAAGGCACACTTATAATTAAAGAATACCCTACAGCATCTGCACATAGTGGACATTTTAAAGCACTTCTTAGTGAACTTGCACTTAAGAAGTCATTTAGACCTGATATTATTTTCATTGATTACCTTAATATATGTGCTTCCTCCCGTTATAAGTCAGGGATGTCTGTCAATTCATATTCATATATTAAATCTATTGCAGAGGAGCTTAGAGGGTTGGCTGGCGAAGCCGAGGTCCCTATCGTATCTGCCACCCAGACCACTCGTAGCGGTTATGGTAGCTCTGACGTTGACCTTACTGACACTTCTGAGTCCTTTGGTCTCCCTGCTACTGCTGATCTTATGTTTGCCCTTATTAGCACTGAGGAACTTGAACAGATTGGACAGATAATGGTGAAGCAATTAAAGAACAGATACAATGATACTGTAGTCAATAAGAGATTTGTGATTGGAATTGATCGTTCCAAGATGCGTCTTTATGATTGTGAACAGTCAGCACAAGATAATATACTTGACTCTGGACGGGAAGAAGAGTATAATAATGAGGATAGACCGAAGAAATCATTTGAGGGATTTAAATTTTCATGACCGTAAATACTGACGCATATCTTGAGTTTGTGAATGCCGTCACATCTCAACCCAGTCAAGACCACGAAGCATTTGTATATCGTATTCAAGAACTTGCAGGTCAAGATTTTGAAACCCATCGACTTCTTACTGCCTCTGTTGGTATGTGTGCTGAAGCTGGTGAGTTTACTGAAGTTGTAAAGAAGATTATCTTTCAAGGTAAACCAGTAAACGAAGAGAACCTGTTTCACCTCAAGCGTGAACTTGGAGACATTATGTGGTATGTTGCACAAGCATGTATGGGTCTCAATATTTCTCTTGATGATGTCATTGAGATGAATGTTGATAAACTCAAGTCACGATATCCTGGTGGTGAGTTTGATGTCCATTATTCTGAAAACCGTGTTGAGGGAGACCTATGAGTCAAGATAAAAAAGTAACATTAGAACTATCTGTCTATCAGGCAGCAGCAGTTCGTCAGTCATTGTTTACTGATACGAAAGGGTATACTTATGATCCTACGATTTGTCCGCAACGTGTGATTGATATTCGTCAAGCAATTGTAAGTCTTGATGAACAAATAGAAGCAGCACTTAAAAAAGATAATGAAAAAACTGATTGATAAGTATACTTCTCTCTTGGCAAAAATACCGGAGAGACATTACTGGCCCATCTTTATTATCTTATCTCTATACTTTATCGTTCCGATGAGTGAGATTACAGTTACACTGGCAGCAATTCTTTACTTCAAATTTGAAAAGAAGATTTCTCCAGTGATAGGTAAACTGACTAAGAGATTACCTGACTGGTTAAGATATGGTGGTAGTGTCATCTTTTTTCTTGTGATGATTGATGATACAATATTTTACTTTGCTCTGATTGCACTTGCATTCTGGAGTTCAAGGCAAATAAAAAAATCCAAAGTTAAGAAGATAGAAGAATAATGTATACAATCCTCAACTATCTTATATCATTCTGGACGGTAGTTGTGATGAATTGTATACAACCTGTGAACTGGAAATATTGTTATCGTGTGGACCAATGGTTAGTTCCAGATATTCAAGAAGGATGGAAACATTATACTGGTGAGATAGTTCCATATCAAAAAGAGAAGGACTATCTCAAAGGATTATAACTTCATAATAAATACTTAAAAAAAGATAATGGCAAAACCAGATCCTCATGAGGTAATGACTGCTGCCCTAATTGCTAGAAATAAAATTGTCAATGTAAATCAATTAAATTCTAATCCGATAGAGAAAGCAACTGAGTTGGTTCAGGAATTAGTTGATGTATGGGTGCCAAAAGTTGTTGGAGGTTCTGGAGATGCAGGGTTTTTTGTAAAAACCGGTGATGTTAAGGTTCCAAACATGGCTAATCTTGCTAAAGCTTTGTCTGTATCAAATCATGTTATTGAACAAATAGGAAATGCAAGTATTGAAACTGTCTGGCAAACAGGAAAGAAATGGGCAAATGAAATTAGTAAATATAATCCAGACACGGGAACAATAAAAAATTACAATTCATCTGATGTGATTGTTAAAATAAAGACCACTGGAAAAAATGAAGCTATACATTATTGGGGATTAAGTTTAAAAAAGAGGGGGATTAGTGAGGCAGATCCTACATTATTAAACAAACCTGTATTGGGTAAAGTTGGATTTCTCAAAGAAAGAATTTCTGGAGCAGAAGTATCAAAAATTGAAAAATCTAAAGATACATTTTTTAGGGGAGCATTAAATATTAAAACTGGTGGACAATATCAGGGAAAAACAATCGATAAAATGACTGAAAAACAAGTTTTGGACGCTGTTGAAAAATTATTTCATTATGAAAGAAAAGAAAAAAATGAAATGCTAACTTCTAAAACTGGATCAAAGTATGCTAGCAATAAAAATATTTACTTTAAAAGTATGCATGAAGCATTCATGACTTTAAGTAAACCAGATAAGTCAAAAAAGTTTTTTGAGGAATTTTTTGATCTTATTTTTAAAATTAATATGGATGCATGGATTAAAGATACTGCATTTCATTTTAGTTTGATGACGGGAGTTGGTGACTATAAGAAAGATCAATTAATTGTTGAAGATGCTGATGAAAAAGAAGGTAGATTAGTTAGTGAAATTTTTAGAGAGATGTTTAAAGATCCGGACACTTCAAAATTTATATTAAAAAAACAAGATGGTGCAAAGAAAAAACATGCTTGGGAAGAAGGTGCTACTGCTGCAAAATTATTCTATGAAATGGTAATTGGAACTTCGACAAATGGAGTAAGTATTGTTGATTTGGAGGTTAGATATAAAGGTAAACTTACTAATGAACCACAATTTCAAGTTTTTATAAACAAAGTTCGTAAAAATGGGTTTACTAACTACTATAAAAAAATATCAAAGATAAAAAGTTTGGGAAAAAAGAGATGGGATTAATGAACCCACAGGTTAAAGAATTATTACAATCCTTTGAAACGGACTCAAAGACACCCAAAAGGAAGTATAATGACTTTCTAGCATATGTCTATGTGACCTTTGATAAAAAAATCTCATCAAGCAAGGCAGATAAGATTATAGATAAATATATAAAAATGAGGAATAGTGTCCTCAGTTACATTGTTACAAACGAAAAATCTATAATTAAACAACTGAACAAGTAATGAAGAGTTTCTTCCAATTTTTATTTGAGACTGCATCACAACAGGCCGCAAGATTGGGTCTGAAAGGTGATGGCCATGGTGGATGGTATGATAATAAAGGGGAGTTTGTTGCGAAGACAGAGAAAGGATCTCTGAAGTTTTATAATAAGAGACAGAGAGTAGGACAACAGGATCCTCCATCAACCGATAAAGAAAAGAAACTTTCACAAACCACATACGAAAAAGAACCGGCACAAGAACCGACTCAACAAAAAGCAGCAGCACCAGAACAACCTGCCGCACAAGATGCTCCTGCACAAGAAGGACCACCACCAGTAGAAAAAACGAAGGGAACACTGACAGTTACATTTGGTCGTTTTAATCCTCCAACAACAGGACACGAAAAACTATTAGATAAGGTTGCCGCAAGTTCTGATGAGGGTGATTATATTATTGTACCTTCACGTAGTCAGAATAAGAAAAAAAATCCATTAGACCCTGATACAAAGGTTTCAGTAATGAGACAGATGTATCCGACTCATAGTGAGAAGATTGTAAATGATCCTGCAAATAGAACAATCTTCGATGTTCTGAAGAAGGCACATAATGATGGATATACAAATGTAAGAATTGTTGGTGGTGGAGATAGAGTTCAGGAATTTGAAAGATTATCAAATGATTACAATGGAAAACTTTATGCCTTTGATAATGTAGAGGTTCTTTCTGCGGGTGATAGAGATCCTGATGCAGAAGGAACAGAAGGAATGTCTGCATCAAAGCAAAGAAAGGCAGCAGCAGAAGGAGACTTTGCAGCATTCCGTAAAGGTGTTCCTTCTACGATGAATAGTAAGCAAACAAAGGACCTTTATAATACTCTTCGTGCTGCGATGCAAATTAAAGAAGGGTGGAATATGTGGGAGATTGCTCCTAAGTTTGATTGGAAAAGTCTTCGTGAAAACTTTATCAAAAATAAAGTTTATGCCGTTGGTAGTATAGTCGAAAATCTGAATACTGGATTGGTTGGTAAGATTATTCGTCGTGGAACTAACTACCTGATTTGTGTCACCGAAGATAACATTATGTTTAAGTCCTGGATTAAGGATGTATCCGAAGACATTACAAATAATGATGCACCTTCTGGTGTTCCTGCCGATCAGAGACTTGTAGGAACTGATGCTCATAGAAAGTATGTGGAGAAAATGGTTCCCGGAAGTGAATGGGGCAAACAATTTATAAATAAATATAGAAAAAAGTAAGAGTCATTAGATCTTCCGATGAGTAATAAAGTATTTGAAGAAGCTCCTCAGACACCTCAACCTTCTGGTGGTGCAGCAGATAAAGTAAGAAAGGCTGCGAGACAACTTGCCTACGATACTCGTTACAAGGTAAAGAGTAAATTTAAAGATGGGCAAAAGGCAGATCCTGCATCATTGAAGCGTGCTTATATGCAGCAGTTGGGATCATCATCGGCACCTGGTCCTGTTAAGATGCTTGCCAAAAAAATGCTCATTGGTGAAGAGTATGATTTTGTGGATGTAGATGTAAAATCTTCGTTGTCTAATATCTGTGCTAAGGTATTTGTAGAAGGTGGTGGAAAGATAGAAGAAGAAATCGAAGTCATAGAAGAAGCAGATGATACTAAGTATACAATTCGTGTAAAGGATAAGAAGACTGGAAGAGAGTATCTGAGAAAAGCAGATCGTGCCAAGATTTCTGAACTGAGAGCAAATCCAAATATTTCTTCTGTTGAGATTACCGGAAGAAAAGAAGAAGATACTTACGATAAGACTGGTGGTAAGAAGGCAAAGAAAGATTATGATGGTGATGGTAAGATAGAATCTGGAACCGCAGAATATATGGGTTCTAGAGACAAAGCCATTAAAAAGTCGATGGCAAAAGAAGAGACTCTTCATGAAGATGAGTATCGTAAAATGCTTGCGAAAGAAAGAAAAACTGAAAAGGAAAGACAATCGAAGAGGGGTGGTGTAAAGAGTATTACTCCAGGCAAACATGCTGTCTCTATTGCAAAAGATTATGCTGAGAAACAAAAACAATCCATTGACTATATGGATAGGAAAACTAAAAATAACAAAGTTATCGTTGGTATGGCAAAAGAAGAAGTCATCTATGAGAAAGAAGAGAATGGTGATAAAAAACTTGATGTAATGAAGAAAGGTAAGAATACTATAAAGATTAATCCAAGTCTTGGAGAAAGTATTCGTGCCGAACTTGATTTACTGAAGGCACAAAAAATTGCCGAACAGGATGCTTCTATGAAGCAGCAAGAAGATGAGAAGAAGAAAGAGCAACTTGCCGCACAGCAGGGTAAGAAAGATAAGATGATGAAGATGAGAATTCTTCAGAATAAAATGAGAGCAGTTAGAGGTGGTGCCGAAATCGCAGCATCTCATGAATTGGAAGGTGACACTATTGCTGAAGGTGATGGATGTGCTCATACTCATGAAGGACAAGAGTGTTCTGTTCATGGAAAGGTTGAGTGTCCTTCTGAGTCTAAAAAAGAAGATAAAAAAGAAGACGAAAATGAAGATCCAAGATCAATGCCTGCTAAAATCAATCTTGCCAAGAACAAGTTGAGAGCAATGGGTCTCAAGATGTCTTATGATATGGAAGGAGATATGGTTGAAGCAACCGAAGATTCTCTGAAGGATCGTCGCATGGAGCGTGGTGGTGTTGGTGGTAACATCAGTTATGACAAAGCACCTAGTAACAAACCCAATACATTTGGTAAGAAGAAACCTGTTAGTGGTCCATCTGCACTTGAGAGAGTGAAGGCAAGTATCACTGCCAAGTATGGTCAGGGTGCTATTATGGATACTAAGAAAAAGTAATGCCTGCAGTATCACAAAAACAACAGAAGTTTTTTGGAATAGTTCGTGCCATTCAAAAAGGAGAAATGGCACCGACGACTCCTGAGACTGCGAAGGCAGCTGCAGATATGAAGAAGAGTGATGTAAAAGATTTTGCATCAACCAAACATAAAGGTCTTCCTGAGAAAAAGAAAAAATCATTAAAAGAATTTTTGACGCATATATAGTTTAGACTTCTGGTTCGAACTATGTTAGCATTTTTACTCCCACTCGCATCAAAAATTATCAAAGATGCCGTTTCAAATATTCCTGAAAATGAAGAACTCGGTGAGAAGATGGTTGAGATCTGTCTTGTTATTCTTGCTAAAGCAGTTAAGCTGACCAAGACTGATATGGATGATCAACTTCTTGAGGTTGTTACAAAGTCGATTCGTGCCAGAGAAGCAGAATAATTTTATAAATATCTGTATAAAAGAACTTAAAGGTAAGAAAACATGTCACTTTGGGGGAATAATGATAATCTATTTTCCGGTGGAACAGTAGCATTAAATTATAATAATAAAACTGTAACTGGCACTGGAACTACTTTTGGAACTGTTGGAGCAGCAAAAACTGGAGATGTAATTAGGTTTGGTGCTAGAGGTGGTGGTGCCGCTGCATATTTTGGAGATGCCGTTATTGTTGGAATTACTAGTGCAACAGTATTAAGTATTGGATCTACTGCTGGATTAAGTGGAGCAGCAATATCTGGAGTTGAATATCACGTTAGTGAATTGCCATCATACACTGTTGGTGATCATACCTATAGTAATAAGCATGATACTGTAGCCACATACAAACAGTTTAATACTGCTATAGCATCAGATTTTACCGAAATAAATGAAAAAAATGTCGGAATTGTTGATGGATTTGACGGTTTAGGAATTACCGTTGGAAGTGCTGGACAAGATGCCTTATTAAATGATGGTAATAATATCTTAATTGCCGCTGTTGGAAGTGGAACTGTAAACACGGATGCCGCAGTTTCTCCGGTTGGATTCTCTACAGTCTTTGTTGTAGCACCTCCAGGAATTATCGCAGATGATGGAAATTTTGTTACTCTGGCCGTTGGTGGAGTAAGTGCTCCTCAACTAATCACTGGAATTGGAGCAACCACTGTTTCTATTGGTGGAACAATCTCTGCTCAAGTAAATGCAGGATCCACCCTTACGTTTACTGGATCTAATATTATAAGTCTTGCCTCTACAGTTACTGCGGGCATTGCTACTGGAGATACTTTAACCTTTAATAGGTTAATGGGTGGATACGATAGACAGATTTATGGTATTTCCACAAGTTCAAGTGGTGATTATAAAGTAGGACATCAGGGATGGGTTGGAGTTACAACCTATACTGATATGCACGGAAACTTTAGAGTCAAGAGTGAAGTTCTTGTGGCTATGTCTGGTATTCAGACTGGTGCTAATGGAATTTCTTATCCAACTCCTCAATGATAAATTAATATGAGATTTGACGAATTGAATGAGAGTAATTATTTACTCTTTGCTATAAAATTCTATAATAATCCCCAAGCAGTCACAAAAGATGACTTCGAAGATGACTTAAAGAGAATTAAGTACATTAAAAGATTATTGAAAAGATATAAAAATACTGGGGAATTGAAAACTCATCTCATATTAAATCATTTGACTGTATTGTTTAATGTCTTTAATGATGCGGCCGTTCCTTTACTGTTCTATAATCTTGAAGATGATCTTTGGCCGTATATAAAAAGTTTTTTTGTATTTTTAAACAGGATACCCGAGTATCCTAAAACTACAATAAGTGAAATAGAAGAAGATAATTATTGTTTAGAACAATTAAAAGAACTCTGATGGATATTGATAGGGTCATTTCTAAAATTAGAAACCTGAAAGAAGCACCTACTAATAATATTGGTGGTGGAAATATTGGAACATATGATAAGTTCTTATTTCCCCCTTCTGAAGATTTATTATCACAAGACTATCAAACTCCAGGAGAGTCTGGTGAGGCAAAGTGGAGATTTTCTGACGTATATCCAGTTGAAAAATTATCATTATCAGATATAGATAATATGGTAGACGCATCAAAGGAGTTTACTAACGTTATGGACGATAGAAGATTATCAAATATAATGAATATGGTTCGTTCTATTAAAGAAGAAGCAATTGCTAATTCTGTAGGTGGTGGTGGTGTTGCCGGAATAACTGGAGAACCTCCTGTCAATTTGAAAAAGAAAAAGAGACCTCCTATTTTAGCTAGAGGTAAAATGCCAGGTGCAAGAAAGAGGTGGAGTAATGGATGAAAATAATAATGTCAACACAGCAATTTTAGAAAGGTTGGAAAGAGTAGTAGAATCTTTGCAAGATAACTCTGTAAAGATGGGACAACTACTTGCAGTTCATAATGAGAAGTTAGAAAAACAAGATAGAATTGATGCAGTTCTCTTTGAGAAAGTAGATAGTGTTCATCGTGAAGTTAATCGTAGAGCAGACGAAATAAAGAAAGGATGTGAAAGAGATATAAGAAAGATTGATGAACGTCTTCGTCTTATGGAAAAGAAGATGTGGAGTATTGCTGGTTCTCTTGTTGTAATATCATTCTTGGTCAGTATGCCAGGTCAAAAACTGCTACAAAGTTTCTTGACTCCCGTCCCACAAAAGGTTATAATAGAACAAGTAAGGTAGTGCCTATACATAATGGATCTGGTTGACTCCAAGTATATTGGGATGGTATCTTCTCGTCTGCAGAAATTTAAGAGAGTTAAAGATAACCTCTATAACTTTCGTTGCCCTATTTGTGGTGACTCACAGAAGAATAAAAATAAGACACGGGGATATATCTACCAAGTCAAAAATAATACTAACTTCAAGTGCCATAACTGTGGTGCGAGTATGTCCTTCAATAACTTGCTAAAGGAGATTGATGTAAATCTTCATAAGCAATATACTCTTGAGAAGTTTAAGGAAGGTCATACCGGTAGAAACTTTGTTGTCGAAGCACCAAAGTTTGAATTTGTAAAACCAGTATTTAAGAAATCTATTGATCTTCCAAAGGCATCTACAAATTCCTTTGCCAATGAATATCTTGTAAATCGCAAGATCGATCCGGATAAGTTTTATTATGCTGACAAGTTCATGGAGTGGACAAATACGCAGAAACAAACCTTTGATACTATCAAGAAGGATGAGAGTCGCATCGTGATACCAATGTATGATGAGAACAAAAATCTCATTGGATTTCAGGGCAGAGCACTGGGAAAATCATTCACTAAATATATCACCGTGATGTTGGATGAGGAAGCACCGAAGGTTTATGGAATCGAAAAAATTGACAAAACAATTGCAGTTTATATCACAGAGGGTCCTTTCGACTCAACATTCATTTGCAACTCGATTGCTATGTGCGGAGCTGATGTTGATATTAGTAACTGGGGCATTAGCAATCCTGTTTGGATCTATGATAACGAACCACGCAATCGAGAAATCGTCAATCGAATCGGTAGAACAATCGATAATGGCAACTCCATAGTGATTTGGCCGACGAATATAATACAGAAAGATATCAATGACATGGTTCTTTCTGGACATGATGTTATGTCTGTGGTAGAATTAAATACCTATTCAGGATTAGAAGCAAAAATTAAATTTAACAATTGGAAAAAAATATGACCAACGGAACAAAGGTAACTAAAAGGAATGGAAAAAATGAACCTCTTGATTTAAATAAACTACATGTAATGGTGGAAGAGGCATGTAAAGATCTTGCCGGTGTATCTGCCAGTCAGGTTGAGATTCAATCTGGTATTCAGTTTTATGATGGTATTACAACAGATGAGATTCAGGAGATTCTAATTCGTTCTGCATCAGACTTGGTAAGTTTGGATAATCCCAACTATCAGTTTGTTGCCGCACGACTTCTTTTGTTTGCCGTCCGTAAGCAACTGTATGGTCGTATGCACGAAACACCAACAGTAAAGGAGCAAGTTGAGCAATGTGTTGCTAAAGAAGTTTACGATGCAGAAATACTTGACTTGTATTCTGATGAAGAGTTTGATAAACTTCAGTCCTTTATTGATCATGATCGGGACTACTTGTTTACTTATGCAGGTTTGCGTCAAGTCTGTGACAAGTATCTTGTGCAGGACAGGAGTAATGGTAAGGTATATGAGACTCCACAGTTCATGTATCTTCTGATTGCCGCAACCATATTCTCTAAATATCCAAAGGAGACGAGACTAGATTACGTTAGAAAATATTACGATGCAATCTCAAGACACAAAATCAACATTCCCACACCTATCATGGCAGGGGTGCGAACTCCACTTCGACAATTTGCTAGCTGTGTTCTTGTTGATGTTGATGACACCCTCGATAGCATCTTTAGTTCTGATATGGCTATCGGCAAATATGTTGCACAAAGGGCGGGAATCGGTATCAACGCAGGTCGAATCCGTGGCATCAACAGTAAGATCAGAGGTGGTGAAGTACAACACACGGGTGTTGTCCCGTTCCTTAAAAAGTTTGAATCAACTGTACGATGTTGCACTCAAAATGGGATTCGTGGAGGTTCAGCCACAGTACACTTCCCAATCTGGCACATCGAAATCGAAGACATCCTAGTTCTTAAGAACAATAAGGGTACAGAAGACAACCGAGTGAGGAAACTTGACTACTCTATACAAATCTCAAAAATCTTTTATGAAAGATTTATCAAAAACGAAGACATCACACTCTTCAGCCCTAACGATGTTCCAGGTCTGTATGATGCTTTTGGCACTCCTGAGTTTGACGACATCTATGTGGGCTATGAACAAGATGGATCAATTCCGCGCAAAACTATCGGAGGTCAAGAATTATTTTTCGACCTTCTGAAAGAACGTGCCGAAACTGGTAGAATATACATCATGAACATTGACCATTGCAATTCTCACTCATCCTTTATGGATAAAATTGAGATGAGCAATCTGTGTCAAGAGATTACTTTGCCTACTAAACCTTTACAACACATTGATGATGAAAATGGAGAAATTGCTCTGTGCATCCTTTCTGCTATTAATATTGGTAAAATTAGGGATCTTGAAGATCTTGATGTTCTTTGTGATCTTGCTGTCAGGAGTCTTGATGAACTCATTGATTTTCAGGGATATCCCGTCAGAGCAGCAGAGATCGCAACCAGAGCACGTCGTTCATTAGGTATTGGTTATATCGGACTGGCACACTATCTTGCCAAGAATTGTCGTAGGTATGAAGATCCTGAGGCATGGACACTTGTTCATGATTTAACAGAGGCATTCCAATACTATCTCATTCAGGCAACTGTTAATCTTGCCAAAGAAAAAGGTGCATGTGAATACAGTCATCGTACCAAGTATGGTAATGGCATTCTTCCAATAGATACATATAAGAATGAGGTAGATGAAATAGTTCCAAATGAGCTTCACTACGATTGGGAGAGTCTTAGGGCACAAGTTAATCAATACGGAGTTAGGAACTCAACATTATCCGCACAGATGCCTTCGGAGAGCAGTTCCGTTGTGTCAAACGCAACAAATGGAATCGAACCACCTAGAGGATACTTGTCCATTAAGAAGTCCAAAAAGGGGCCTCTTAAGCAGATTGTTCCGCAATATGGAACACTAAAGAACAATTATGATCTTCTTTGGGAAATGACATCCAATAAAGGATATATTAATATTGTTGCCGTAATGCAAAAATTCTTTGACCAGGCAATTTCTGGTAACTGGAGTTACAATCCGGAACACTATCCCAATAATGAAATTCCAGTGTCTATTATGGCACAGGATCTATTAACTACATATAAGTATGGATGGAAGACATCCTACTATCAAAATACATATGACATCAAGACTGACGAAATGGATGATTCCAATGAGTCACTTGATAGTTTAATTTCTCAAATAGAAACCGCAGAGGAGGAAGACTGTGAGTCTTGTAAGATTTAAGACAAATAAAGAGGAGAGACCATCGGTCGATTCTATGACCGTGTTCAATGCAGAAGAGGTAGACACTAAAAAGCAACCAATGTTCTTTGGAAAACCATTAGGTATTCAGAGATATGATTCTTACAAGTATCCAATTTTTGATAAGTTGACGACTCAGCAGTTGGGATATTTCTGGAGACCAGAGGAAGTTTCTCTCCAGAAGGACCGTGCTGATTATCAGACACTACGTCCAGAACAAAAGCATATCTTTACTTCTAACTTGAAGTATCAGATTATGCTTGATTCGGTTCAGGGTCGTGGTCCTGGTATGGCGTTTATCCCATACTGCTCTCTTCCTGAATTAGAGGCATGTATGGAGGTCTGGGGGTTCATGGAAATGATCCACAGTCGTTCATACACTCATATCATTAAGAATGTTTATTCAGACCCTTCAGACGTGTTTGATCACATTCTGAATGATGAACGCATTGTTGAACGTGCAATGAGTGTGACTGAAGCATATAATGACTTTATTAATGCTGCACATCATTATGATAGTACTAATGATTGGCAACACGCATTAGAAGGAGTTCCTTATGCACAAGAATCAAGATATGAACTCAAACGCAAACTCTTCAAAGCAGTTGCGAATGTTAATATCCTTGAAGGTATTCGATTTTACGTATCATTTGCTTGCAGTTTTGCTTTTGGCGAACTCAAACTTATGGAAGGAAGTGCAAAGATCATCTCATTGATTGCCAGAGATGAGAATCAACACCTTGCCATTACTCAAAATATTCTGAAGAAGTGGAGAGAAGGTGATGATCCTGAGATGGCACAAATCTTCAAAGAAGAAGAGCAGTGGTTAATCAATACTTTTGAGAAAACTGTAAATCAAGAAAAACTTTGGGCAGAGTATCTGTTCAAGGATGGTTCGATGATTGGTCTCAATGATAAATTGCTGCAGCAATATGTGGAATGGATTGCCAATCGTAGAATGAAATCAATTGGACTGAAACCAATCTATGACGTACCCGCAAAGAATAACCCACTCCCCTGGACGGAACATTGGATTTCGTCGAAGGGTCTCCAAGTTGCTCCGCAGGAGACGGAAGTTGAATCCTACATCGTTGGAGGTATCAAACAAGACGTTACCGAAGACACCTTTGCCGGATTTAGTCTCTGATTCATATGTGACATATAGAGAAGCAGCAAAATCTGATGCTTTTCTATTTGGTGATTATGATGGGTATAAAGCATTTGAAGATTTAGATCAAGAGGATTCCTAAGGGGGGTCCTTTTTTTATAAATATCCTTATAAAGGGTAATTTAGAATTAAAATGAAAGCTTTATCGCAGTCTGAATATGGTCTAATTAGAAGTTTATATCAGGATGTTTATGCTCCGGATATTGCTGAAAGCATTTTAGATGAATTTACTGATGAAGATCTTGATGATCTTACGGATGAATATATTGAAGAGCAAGTAACAGAATTCTTTGAAGAGTGCTTGGAAGAAGGATTGGATATTGATATTGTAGAGCAAACAATTTGTGAGTCAGTTGATACTGAGTTGCAAATTCTCACTGAAAAAGTTGACCCTAACGAAATACAACGTAGAAGAAATCAGTCAAAAGACAGACTTGCCACTGGAAAGGTAATGAAGTCCGCGGCATCTAAACCTAAAGAAAGTCCACGTTCGGACAGAGATGCTGGTGCGATGGCCAGAGCAAAACTTAAAGTATCCAAGCAAAAAGTTGGAAGTGCTTCTCCCGAAAAGAAAGCATCGGCACTCTCAAGAATCAAAGGTGCAGTCAAGAAGGTAGGCAAGGCAGCACAAGGTGGTATAGGTCTTGCCGCAAGAGCAGTGGGAACCGCACAAAGAGCAGGTAGTGCAGTCAAGAGTGCTGCTAAGAAAGGATATGAAAGAGGTAAGCAAGGATCTGGTAGTCGATCTTCTTCTAGTTCTTCTTCTAGTTCTTCTAGTGGTGGTAGTTCTTCGACATCAGGCACTGAATCACCTTCTAGTTCTTCTAGTGATGGTGGATCATCTTCTGCGGCACCTAAGAAGAGAAAGGATGGTCTTCTGAAAAGGGGACTTAAGAAGGTCGTCAGAGGTATTGGCAAGGGGGTTTCTGCTGCTGCTGGTGCAGTTAAAGCAGGTGCCGATTCACTTACCGATAGGGCAAGAAAAGAGGACATGAGTTACAATAAAGAACTCGCAACAATCAAAGAACTTTATAGTCAAGTTTGTAATCATCAAAGTGAACTTGGTGAAGAGACTGTAGAGGAAATCTACAAGGGTAAGCATGGTCAGACTGAAAAGCAGTATCAGGACGGTCGTTCCGATGCTGGCAAGATGGTCTCTGGCGATTCTAAGATGAGTGGATCCAGGTATGCTCAAGGCAGAAGAACTAGTAGTGATGCTGGTCCTCAACCTGCTGGTGGGTCTAAGAAACCAGCAAGTCAGGGTAAGATGGACAGAGGATCACGCATTGATCTTCAGTTCCGTAAAGCAGCGCTGAAGAAAGAAGAACTCGAAGCAACCGGTCTCTTTACTGTGAAAGAGATTGAAGCACTTGTAGAGTCAGAGAATGTTGATGAAGCAATCACCAGTGAAAAGGGTAAAGCAAAAATGAAATCTATGATTGATGCCCGAACTACTGATTCTGGTAGAGCAAAGCCAGGTAAAGGTCAAAACGTTAAAGACATTAAGCACATTGGTCGTGCTAATGTTGATGGTTATGGTGGAACACCTCCCAATCTAAAGGTTGCTAAGAACCCAGTAAAATCTAACTTCACTGGTCTCAATAGTGGAACCGGCAACAAAGCAAAAAGAAGAGCAGACGCCTTAACCAAGAATGAAGAATTTGTTGATGAGGCAATGAGTTCTTATGATCGCAATCGTAAGAGAGCAGCACAAAGAGCAGCAGACAGAAATGCTGCGAGAGCTGCCGGTAAGACTGGTGTAGTTCCTGGTGTTGGTTATGTAACCCCTAGAAGGGAGAAAGAAACTTATACTGACGAGAAAGGAACCGTCCGTCATAAGTCTGGTGCTAAAAACGAGTAAGTAATATAAAACTCACATAATATTATAAGGAGGCTTGACAAGTCTCCTTTTTTTATGTAGACTAGGTTTGTCCCCGTTAAAGATAAATAATAGCTCATTGAGTTCTATACAATGAGTTATGAGAATTCTTGGATATACAATAATGAACCTTTTGAGTCTGATGCTATTGGGAACTACTTTGGTTTTGTTTACTGTATTACCAATAAGACCACCGGTAGAAAATACATTGGGCGAAAGTATTTTTGGTCGTTCAGAACCCCACCAGGAAAAAAGAGAAAAGTAAAACAAGAATCTGATTGGAAGAAATATTATGGTTCTTGTCCTGAGTTAAAGGAAGATATAAAAGAATACGGCAAAGAGTTCTTCAGTAGAGTAATACTAAGTCTTCATGAGAAGAAGGGAGATTGTAACTTTGAGGAGACCAAGCAGTTGTTTCTAAATAATGTGCTGTCTGAGGCACTTGACAACGGTGCTCCGGCATACTATAATAGCAATATTCTCGGCCGTTACATGCGGAAAGATTATGGAAACTTTGGAAAAGACCCTGCAAGTGACTCACGACTGGGCAGTTGACAGACTGCACATCCTCTGTGACATGAAGACGGATGATGTGCTAAGATCTGTAGAAGATGCTCATGCGATCCAGTCAGAGTTTGCCGAATGGTTAGACCCTAATAACGAGGATCATGAAATCTACTCACTCGAATATCTTGGAGACAATGATTAAATCACTTTTTGGAATTGGAATTCTTGCAAGTGTATATGCAATTCCTTCTGAACCAATACCTGAACAAATTAAAGTACAATCAGAACCTTTAGAAGAAATTATTGCTGTAGAGCAGCAAACTTGGAAGTGTCCTGATTGTACTCCTAACGAAAAAGTTGTCCTAGCAGCACTGCAGGAGCACACAAAAATCTATGATCGTAATGCTCTTGCTACAATCATGGGAAATATTCAGCAAGAGAGTAAGTTCATTCCCAACATCTGTGAAGGTGGTGCTCGTGTTTCTTATACGAATTGTAAGGCTGGTGGATTTGGTTTAATTCAGTGGACTTCTATTGGACGTTATAAAGGTCTTGGAAACTTTTGTGCCAGGTTTAGATGTGACCCATCCTCTCTTGATGGTCAAGTTCGATGGATGCTTAATGAACCTATCTTTCAACGTGTTCTTCCACAATTCGAAGGTGGTGGACAAACAGTGTCTTATTACATGAGACCCGCATATGTTTGGTTGGGTTGGGGAATCAAAGGTAATAGAGAACTTTATGCATATGATTATACCAAGAAAATGATATTAGTATGATTTTAAGATCTATTAAAAAGTTACTTCATAAAACTATTCCTGCTCCAAATTATTTGAAAGATGATCCTTGGTTCGGTCCGGCAGTTTTGTCTGATCCTCAAATGACTCTGAAAGAAGCATATGAACATGCAGTATCTGATGGTCAATTGTTACCTGAAGACTATACGGTAGAACCAAAAGATATTCATGAAAAAATTTATCAGATGGCTATAAGTAGTGGTAAAACTACCACACAACTTAATCCAATAGGAGGAGGTTCTGAAATCTTTCAGGAAAAAAAAGAGAATCAAATATGATTGACGATTGGCGTTATAGTGAAGATAAATTAAAACTTCGTGAGTCGGCACTTAAAGTTCTTCTCACTAAATATGGTGGTCAACTAAAAGAATCATTACCTGCATACACTAATCAATCAATGTATGAATGTGCTCATGATTGGGTATCTCAAGGTAATGTAAATACTAATGGCATTATTAAATACTTTGAAGCATATTACAAATGAAAAAAATTATTGCAAGTTTACTGGCAGCTGCAGCATTAACTACTCCCGTTTTTGCAGATCCACTTAAAGATAGTGAGTACTTCACCATGCATTCTATGGGATGTATGCTTTTACAAGAGTGTATAGATGAAGTTGAGGAAATCACTAGTATTCTAGATGTGTCTAGTCAGTATTCTAATACTGATTCTTTTTATTCTGTTGCTACTGAATTTAACAGTATGCTTAGTTCCCTTAATATGATTGGGGTTAAGGTATTTTTAGCAGATCAAAAATATTTTCCTGTATCTCATAGGGGAGTTTATCATACTGTAGGTAATAACTTCTTCCTTAATAAAGCATTCATGGGTCGTCCGAGTGTATTGATGAGTGTGATGCGTCATGAAGGATGGCACGCGGCACAGGATTGTATGGCAGGAACGATTGATAATAGTTTGATTGCTATTATCAAACCGGAAGATGAAGTTCCTATGCTCTGGAGTGATATGGTAGAAAGTGCATATCCCGAAGATTCGTGGCCATGGGAAAAGGAAGCAACATGGGCAGGTAAGACAGAAGGAATGACCTCTGATGCACTTGCGGCATGTGCCAATGGTAATATGTGGGAGGTTTATGAACCTACTCCTTTGACCCGTAAATATCTAGTCAAAGAAGGTTACATTACTAAATAATAACATCCTGAACAGGAAACCAGCCGAGAAGAGTTCTGTGAAACCTCTTGTGTTATAATGGTGAACTCTTTGTTGGATAAAGAATTTAAAACATGTCTACTCTAACAAGAGACGTATTAATTAGAACCATTGTTGCCAACGAAATGAAAGCGCACGATGGTTCTGATTATACTCAACAACTAAAAAGTACATATCATAAATGGGAACATCAATCAAGTGATGCTCTCTGTCAAAAATTTAATCAAATAGAAAAATCTAATGTCACTGTTGACATACTAAAACCATAAATAAAAGAGCCATGCCTCTTTTCAATGCCAGAAGAAGTCAAAAAAGATGAACCTAAGAAAAAAAGTATTTTAGGAAAACTAAAGGAGGCAGCAGATGACAAAGAAGAACAGCTTGCTATCCTTTCTACTTTTGTTAGGCTTGGTATCCTTGTTTGGAGCGGCGGAATACTCACGCTGGCTTACATCAAGTTACCACCAGCCCTTGGTATTCCTGAACAAAAACTAGATCCGACTTTCATCGCCAGCGTCTTCACTGGGGTTTTAGCTACTTTTGGTGTCCAGGCAGCAAAGAAAGCAGGAGAAGGTGGTAATGGTGGTGGTGGAATCAGTAAAGCAGATATGGAAAGATTGATTGCCGCAGCAGCACAAACTGCACCGGCACAAACTATTCGTATTGAACAGGCACCTGTACAAATTACACAGGCACCTCCAAAGTCCGATGAATCTTACAAGATGTAATTATGGATAATCAAAAGTCGCCATTTAAGTGGGTAGTTCTAACAGTAGGTACACTGTTTGGAATTGCTCATATTGGTGTCTTGGGACATCTCATAAACAAAAATGACTTGCCTATAATTAATCTTCCTGTTGGGGATTATACCTCATATACAGTAGAGGCAGGGGAGAAAGGATATAAGATTGATTACTCATCAAATGATCCTAAGGTCATGGGTGTCCGAAAAAGAGTTGATAAGACTAATGGTTTCTTTGGTATTGGTGGGAAATCAAATGTAGAATATGATGAGGAGTATACAATGGATGGTGCCCGCCATATGGGTGGAGGTGCCGAGGGAAAGTTGACTGCGAAAAAGTTAGAGTGTATAAAGGCGGAAGGTGGTGGAGAATCGACAGGAAGGATAGTGGGTGCTAGTCTTGGTGCCGCAGCAGCACCATGGTTCACTAGTATTCCATATGTCGGATGGGTTGCTGCCGGATGGATAGCAATGTTTGGACAAGATAAAGGTGCAGAGATTGGTGGAGAACTGGCAACAACAATGATGGAAGGATGCGATGAACTTTGAATTGAATATGGAAGATTATACTATTATCATCAACGCATTGCACTATTATAAAAAGGTAGAGAAAAGAGGTAATTTCAAACAATATGATGAAGAACGTATTAATATGTTGAGAGATAAAATGGCATATCAATTAGTTCCCAGTGCTGATAGTGAAATATGAATTTATTGTTGCGTCCACTTGATAATCCAGCTGATCCTGTATGGTCAGTAATCATTCTAGTAATTATTGCCGTTGGACTATCATTGGGTTATATTGTATACATACTAGGAGAAGCATTTGAGGAGTTAGCAGATGGGAGCAATGGTTCCGCCGAGCAGGAAGAGTTGTTACAACTTTCGAGTGACGGAGATCAATCGTGTACTTGATGGTGATACTATTGATGTCACTATTGATCTGGGGTTCGATTTATACAAGAAGGAGAGAGTTAGAATTGCAGGAGTTGATACGCCAGAAAAAAGAACGAGAAATCTAGAGGAGAAGGCTCTTGGAATCGACGCAACCAACTGGCTTAAAGAGAAACTGGAGAGTACTATCGATGGTGATGATGAGTTGTCTGTTAGGACTGAACTTGTTGGTGGGGTCGGTAAATATGGTCGCCTTCTCGGTTGGTTATATATTGGGGACGACGTGGTGTCCCTCAACGAACAAATGATTGAAGAAGGATATGCTCATGCATACGATGGTGGCACAAAGGATATGAATCTAGAAGAACTTCGTGTGATTCGTAGAGAGCACGGCACGTTGGTAGATTGATGATGAGTGGTTTATTTGTATTTGGATTTATAACTTTATTAACTTATACACTACATATTACGTGGCCTATAAAAAAAGGTAAAAATTAAAATGCAAAAATTAATTAACATTCTTGCTCTAACTTCTTTTGGTGTATCTTCCGCAATTGTTGGTGGTAGTGCCTATGTTTACGTAAACAAAGATTCTTTAATTGAATCTGCCAAAGCAGCAGCAACTAAAGCGGCAACGGAAGCAGTTGCCGGAGCACTCCCTGGAATGTTGGATTCTGCTATGCCAGAAATCCCTAATGTTACTGGTGGTGCTATTCCTGCTATGCCTTCTACCACAGGTCCTGCACTTCCATTCTAATAATGAAAGACTTGAAGATTCCTTTTGCGATTGTATCCTTTCTTTTGGTTCAGGGTGCTGGTGCCGTATGGTGGGCATCCCAAGTTGATGGTAGGGTAAAGAGTTTAGAAACTCTGAGTCTCAATCTTGCAAAAGAAAATAGAAGATATATCGAGCAGGTTATTCAACCATCATATGGGATTAGTAGTTCTTGGAAAAATCAATACCATGATGAATGGGTATTGAAAGGTGGTTGGAAAGACTAATGATCCCAGAAATCCAGTTAGGTAATATTGATATTGGAATTGGGCAAGTTAGTAATTTAATTATTAATGATACACCTGATTGGTTAAAGACTCCATCACAGGCAGTCCCAATTTACCCACCCGTGACTTCACAGGTGGGTGTTCCTATTGTTAATATTCCTGGATGTGTTGAGTCACATAGAGATAGTAGTGAGAATCAAACTCTAAAGGACGAAGACAGTGATGGTGTTCGGGTATATTGTGATGCAGGAACTCCTAGTTATAACCCAATAGATTATGATCCACGTAAGTTAAATATAACAACAGAGTCTCCACCACCTCCACCAATCATTCCACCAGATACAAAAACTCCGGAGACTCCTGCTACACCAGCACCACCTAGAACTGATGCTCCATTGGCAGAGTGTCCAAGTAGAGCACAAGAATTAAAAAACCCTGTAGGAAAAATCCTAGAGGGTAATAAAAAGATTACTGGGTATGAGACAGTAGGAAAAGAATGTCTCCCTGTATTTGAAAATTTAAATATACCTGATCAGATTGTACAGAACATACCATCGGCAGGTATGATAACTGTTACCGCCTCAATTGCTGTAGTTGCGACGACCTCTGCACTGCTTGCAAAGCCTCTTGCTGATCTTTTGTTAAAAGTGGTGAAACCTGTGACGAAGAAGGTTGTGAAGAAGATTGCTGCCTTACGGGGTAAGAAACCCCCTGTACTTTCTGCGACTGAGAGGAAGGCGGCACAACGGGATCGGAACCGGGCGATAAAGATCTTACGTTCGGCACTGAAACCGAAGGGATAGAGTGACGATGTTGCTTGACGGTATTAACATTATTGACTACAACGTCTGCACATATTTTAAAGTATGGGCTACGTGGGTGGAAACTGATTCCTGCCTGCATTAACTGACCACAATTTTTAAGTCTCGCAATTTCAAAGTCTAATCTTTTATTGGCAATCATTTGTTGCTGCATTTGGATCTGAGTATCTGCTGCCTGCTTACAACGTTCTTGCAGTCCACCATCAAGTGGGAAAGAGATTGTTGCAGATAATCCAATGCTTGTACTGTAGTTTCTGGTGTCACCAGTTCTTACTGGTTTCCTCCAAAGTTCTGCTCCAGGATTATCAGGCACACCATCACCAGACATTTCCATGGTGGTGATAGTCATGTCTGCACCATCTTCAAATGCACGAACAGTTTCACCATCTGAGTTGGTATATGTTCTATCATCATACCAAGATTCCCATGGCCAGTTCTTCACATTCTTTTGAGTTTCTACCATCTGACCTTCAAAGTCCCTGTTATCATACTGAGGCTCCATGTAGTATGTAGAAAATGGATCCTTCTCATTACGAGCATGAGTAATAAATGGTGTGATATTAGCAGTCGGTCCCTGACATGCGATACCACCACCATATTGATTAGTGATATATGGTCCTTGTAAAACCTGAATAGCTTGGTTGGTCACTGAACCTGAACTATTAGCGATTGGGTTTGCTGTTGCACTTACACCACCCACATCCGCAGCATGAGCAATACTAGGAGATAAGATGCAAAGCAGCATAATACCAGTAATGGATTTCTTTGTTCCATTTACTGAGTGAAAATTGAAGTTGTATCGGTTACGCTGGTAACCTCTGTTGTTCTTTGAATCACAGTTTGATTTGTTACACCCGGTCCCATGTAGGTCTGGGTAAACTGGAATGCTGCTCCTGGTTCTGCGATTGTGAAATTCTGTCCCTTTAAATCGAGACCAGAGTTGGCACTTGTTACTTGCCCCTCTGTTCCTCCTAATGGATTCACGATCACTGAATTTGTTGTTGGGTTCGGACTGAGGGATTGTCCCCCGTTGGTTACGTTTGAACCCGATACTGAATATTGCCATCCTGTTGCATAATCTATAGAGTTAATCGTTTCAGTCACTTTGGAGGTTGTCTCCGTGTGGCTTGTCATTGAGCCCTGAGTGAAATTTGGTACCACAGGGACCGCCAGGGCAGCGGCAGGAATAAGACTTACTCCCACCGCAGACATCACAATATATATGAGTGTCTTTCCAGAAGTCATGTTTTCTGACCTCCATTTTTATTTAGTGTATGATTGAGAGTTCACTTACGAACTGACCTGTAGCATTTGTACCAGCTCCACCTGCCGTTATTGTAAGAGCACCAGTAGTAGCAATAGTACCTGCAAGTGAGTCTTTTGTACCAGCAGCAGTCGATGTAATGTTTCCAAAGTTTGCTACAGCACCAGTAGATGGTGCAGAAGTTGGAATTGCATCAGCCTGTGTGTAAGACTGAGAGAAACTAAAAGCATTTCCCGCAGTATTTTGAGTGGCAGCAATTGTTCCTGGGGCATAAACACCACTAGTGATTGCACCAGTAGAAATTGTATTAACTGTTGTTCCGTCAGTAGTATCTACACCGTTGCCTGAGATTGCGAATGTACTACCAAGTCTTGTGACGTTAGTAGCAGCAGCATCAACGGTTAATTGAACACTGGAAGATATTTTATGAGTAAGAGCACCTGCATTTGCTGCTGGTGCGGTCATCAATAACATTATGAAAGGTAAGAACCTTTTCATATTTTTACCGAAGGGGTATGTATACTTATTTAGAGAGATATATTTTTAAAAGGAGATAAATGTTCTATGTGATACTAATATAAATAAAATTAAATATTTTTTTATATTGAAATGAACGAGCAGCAAAATCACCTTTCGCAATTAATCGAACAAAGAGTAACACTGTCTCAACAGTTGGAAGGAATTCAGGCACAAACTACAAGAACCAGAGATTTGATGCTAAAGACTCAAGGTGCTATTGAATATTTGGAAGCAACCGGAGTCAAGTTACCTGAACCAGAAGTCACCGAAGAAGCAGAAACGGAAGTCGTAGAAGAGGGTTGACGCACAGACTGGAAGGCATTATAATATGAAGGTCAGCAAGGGCAAGTAGCTCAGATGGATAGAGCCACGCACTTCTAATGCGTTGGTCGGGGGTTCGAGTCCCTCCTTGCCTGCCTGATCCCCTGTAGCACAATTGGTAGTTGCGCTGGACTGTTAATCCGGATGTTCTTGGTTCGAGTCCAAGTGGGGGAGTTGACAAGAACTCAATCTTGTCTTATACTACCTCTTGTGTGAAGGAAGATGCGTTGGGAGAGCAATCTCCCACTCTGCGGAATTAGTTTAGAGGCAAAACTAAAGGTTTCCAACCTTTCGTCACCAGTTCGATTCTGGTATTCCGCTTTCGGGTTATCCGAATATCCCGAAAAATTGATGAGTATAAATACTCCGTTACTTATTGTAACGAATTACAACAGAACCAGTCGAGGTTCTTAACATCTGCGGGTAACCATTCCGCAAGTAAAAAAACGAGGAAAACAAATGTTCAAAACGACTATCGCTGCAGCTGCTGCTGCAATTGCTCTTGCCCCTGCTGCTGCCCTAGCCGGACCCTACGTCAACGTCGAAGCTAACTCCGGTTGGACTGGATCTGATTATTCGGGAACTGCCACAGACCTTCACGTAGGCTACGAAGGAGAACTTGGTGAGTCTGCATCTTACTACGTCCAAGGAGGAGCTACTGTAGTCTCCCCTGATGGTGCTGAAAGTGACACAGTTCCTTCTGGTAAAGCAGGTCTTGGTCTTGCACTGACCGACAACCTCGGTGCTTATGGTGAAGTCTCCTTCGTCGGTTCAGGTGACGACAACATCGACCGTGGTTATGGAACCAAAGCAGGTCTGAAGTACTCCTTCTGATCTTCCATATAAAATAAACATCTAGATGTTCGGAGACCCTGACGAGGGTCTCCTTTTTAATGGTTAAAATTGTATTAATTATCTCTATATAATAAAGTTTTTTTATTAAAATGAAACTCAAAGCACTCGCAACAATCGCTGCTGCCACTCCTCTAATGGTGGCATGTGGTTCGGGAGAAAGCACTACATTCAGACTTGATGGAGCAGGTGCTACCTTCCCTGCTCCATTGTATCAAGCATGGTTTCAAACCATGGCAGGTGAAACTGGCAACCAAGTAAACTATCAAGCAGTTGGTAGTGGTTCTGGTGTCCGTCAGTATATGGCTGGCACAGTTGACTTTGGTGCCAGTGATGGTGCTGTAAGTGATGAGAAGCAGAAGATTCCAATGATCCACATTCCTATGACTGGTGGTGCTATTGTTCCTGCTTACAACATGCCTGGTTGTGATGTCAAGATGACACAGACACAACTTGCTGATGTATATCTCGGCAAGATTACTGACTGGTCTACCTTTGGATGTGAGAGTAAAACTATCGTTCCTGTCTTCCGTTCTGATGGTAGTGGAACCACAAAAGGTTTCACTAACTCACTATCAGCATTCTCTCCTGAATGGAAAGAGAATGTCGGCACAGGTAAGGCAGTAAAGTGGCCTGCTGGTGTTGGTGGTAAAGGTAACTCTGGTGTTGCTGCACAAGTGAAGCAAGTTCCTGGTGCCATTGGTTATCTAAATTATGGTTATGTGAGTGGTGGTAAGTTTCAACAAGTATCACTACAAAACAAGGCAGGCAACTATGTCACAGCAAATGCTGAAACATCTGCTGCTGGTTTGAGTAAGATTGTTTTGGACGATCAACTTCGTGGTGCTGATGCTAATCCTGCTGGTGCCAATGCATATCCTATTGTCTCTCTGACATGGGTCCTAGCATATCCTGAGTCTAAGACTGGTGTGAAGGAAACTCTTCGTTATATGTTGAGTGAGAAGGCACAGGCAATGTCTGATGGTCTTGGTTATGTTCCTCTTCCTGAGGACTTGAGACAGAAAGCACTTGCTGCTGTTGACAGTATCGAATAATATAAGTATAGTGGGGGACAACAGTCCCCCTTTTTTATGAAAAAGAAAATCAAAAAGTCGGAACAAAAAATTGCAGACTGTGATAATATATACGATATGATTGAGATATTACAGTGTCGTATTGAGGAAATAGAAAATGAACACACGCAATTGATTCGTAAGATGGGAGAACTAAATAGTCGCGTAGACGACTTTTCTACAAATGAAAATTAATCTTTGGTACTCTAAGAGTATGAGTCAATGGAGATGGACTCTCTGTGAAGAATTTAAAAATGGTGTTACGAAAGTAGAACAACATGCCGGACAACGTGAGAAATTGCGAGATGCAATGAATGATGTTGCTAATACGGTAGAGTATATGTTAGAAGAAAAATTATAAATAACTGAAAACTGAAGACGTATAAAGAATTATACAATGGAAAATATAAAGATTAGGTGTCGTTCCTGTGGAAAGGAATTGGAAGGACACCCAAGTAAGACAGTTTGTTGTGGTTGTCCGAATATGGCAACCATTCGTGGTGATAAGATTTCAGCAGTTGACTTATCAAATGTTGTTATGGTAAACTCTTATCAGACTAAAAATAAAAAAGAAGTTCTTTCATCAGAAGATATCTTATGGCAAGAACAAAGAAAGCAACGCAAAGTTCGTAAAATGAATTTTGAGACTAGGTAATATTAGGAAATCAAAATAAGTTGACGAATACAAATTAGTAACTATTATAGCTAATATGTATTTCAATCTAAAAACCATGGACGAGCACACCTATAATAACTGGGTGAAAGTCAAAGAGACTTTTGAGTCATCTGGAAATACCAACAATTTTTTCTATCAGAGAGCATGTGCTATAGTTGGTGGAGCACCAGATCCTATTGATAATATGATAAAACAAGACAATGCCGCATCGGATGGATGAAATAAAAACAGAACATTATGTCACTCAGAAAGAGTGCCAGGAGATGATTGACGATGCTATTCGGAGACACAATAGAAACGCAGGTATTATCAGCATGTGTGTTGGGTGGGTTGTCTTATGCTTATTTGCTGAGGGCCTTCTCAGATTGATTGGTGTTATTCCACCACTATTACCATGGTTACAAATTAAATTATAGGAGAATTTTATGAAAGTTGGAATGATTGGTTTAGGTCGCACTGGTGAAGGTATGTCCCGTCGTATGATTGAAAAGGGAATTGAAGTTTGGGGTTACAGTAGCACTAACTATGAGAATGCCTGTGGACAGTATGAAGCAGGATACATTAGTGGATGTGTAACCTCAATAGAGTATCTTGTTCAAGCAGTCAAATCTGATAGTCTTAGATACACTAGTGCCGGAAAAGTTCCTGGTATCTTTCAAATCACACTCCCAGAAGTAAAGGTAGAAGACACACTTGATGAGTTACTACCATTACTTGAGGAAGGTGATATCATTATTGATCATAGTAATACTGACATAACAAAATGTCAGGAACTGGAGAAGTATTGCTCTAAGTTGGGTATATCTTATATCTTCTCTGGTGTGTATGGAGCACCTTATGCTATTGATGTTTGCGCTAAAATTTTCCAATCTCTATCACCGGGCAATATTATATGACTTTATCTGATGTCTTACTTTTCGGATCACTACCCTTTCTATGTGCCACCATCTATTTCGGGCACAGAAAAGGTGAAAATATCTACTACGAAAGTGACAAATATGACGGAAATGGAACAGCGCATTAAGATGAGGTATGCTTTTGCCATGTCTTCATTTGGTAGAATGTTTACACCGAATAATATTGTATGTGAGATGAGAATATTATGTGAAGAGTGGTCTGAAAATATTGATGAAACACCACCTGCTAAAGACTTGTATCAAGTTGATCGTTATTTTCTAAATCTTTGGAAAACAAGGGAGATTACGTATGGGTAACATAGCACTCAAGGCAGCACACTTTGCCTCTGCAACACTCAATAATCCGTGGGGTGTTGGTAGTTTAAGTTTCATATTGGTCTTTGTTCCTGTCATAGGAATGTGGGCAGTCCACAAATACAACTGGCAGCACTGGGCACCATTTGACAGAGGGCACTAGAAGTAGTATAATGTATGAGTTGAGAAATCAACTGCGGTACTCCCCTTCAGTAGGTTCAGGAGTAGCGGCGATAGGAACCTACTTCTACTTGACTACATAATCACAACACCTTATAATACACAGGTAATCAAAACGGACAATGGCACTGACTGAAAAATTCAAGACCAAGGATTTAGATACCCTTCGTAATGCTGCAAAAGGTGAAATTTTCTTAGATGTAAAAAGTCCAAAATTATTTAAGAAGGTTCGTAAATATTATGAATCTAATGGAGTAATTTTTTCTGGAGATCCACTTGATGATTATGAAATCATGATGGACTGCCTTTATTCTGATCTAAAAATTTCTGTTGAGGTTGCCTGATGAATGATCTTAATCCAAAGTCCGTCGCAATGACTAAGACAGTTGTTATTCACGAAAGGTTCCCTTATCGTTATGTGCAGAAGGGTTACATTCAACTTAATGGTAAACCTGATTTACGTCTTCAGAAGGCAGATGGATATAGTAAAAAATACTCTGACATCTATCTTTTTGATAATGCCGATCAATGCTTTCTAGCTATAGAAGACTTTGAGTATTCCAAATGGTTAGATCCAGATGGTGTTCCTTGTTATGTTAGAGACTCGGTATCGTCTGAAAACTAGACCTGGTGGAGTCATTATGACCCTTATGCCCTTGTCGGATGGGATTTATAAATGCCGACTGGCGCGTCGTGGCAAAGGTTTATTTTTTTCCCTTTAATTAGTTTATTATGAAAGAACCCAATAAAAGAAAACTAACAGCCTCATACAGTCATATACCAAACGAAGAAATTCTAATGGATTGGTCTGAATTGATGAATATACTTGAAGATGAACTAACTTATGAATGCAATTTGGTTCGTTTACATAGACTAAATAGACTTAAAAGATTGTTTAATTTCTCTGTTGGATTTGTCTTTATTGGTTTAGTTTTATTGAGTATTATATTCACTGTTAATTAAATAAAAAAAGTGGTGCGGGTGGGTTACTACTGTCCAGTTTCTTGCTTCTGGTCAAAGAGCAAGTGGCGTGCATGGCAAGACCTTATGAGGAGAGTTGCATAAACTCTCCTTTTTTAGTATAATATAAACAAAGTAATTTTTCTCATGAAAATAGGATTTCAATGTAGTTCTTTCGATTTATTCCATGCTGGTCATGTTACCATGCTTAAGATGGAAAAAGAATTATGTGATTACTTAAAAGTAGCACTTCAAGTGGATCCTACCATAGATAGACCTGGAGTTAAAAATAAACCAGTACAATCTATATACGAAAGATATGTTCAATTGCAAGGGTGTAAATATGTGGATGAAATTTTAGTATATGAAACAGAATTAGATTTGCTTAATTTAATTCAAACTCAAACATTTAATATTAGATTTTTAAGTGAAGAATATAAAGATGTAGATGTTACTGGAAAACAGTATTGTATTGATAATGGAATTCATATACATTATCATTTGAGAAGACACACATATTCTTCAACTAAAATTAGAAATAGAGTATATGAATTTGAAAAAGTAAAAATGTCTGAACAAACTGATGAGGTTGTAGAACAATATTCCCCAGAACTTTTGGAGAAGTATAAGTAATGTCAATTTTAGTTACGGGTGGAGCAGGTTTTATTGGAAGTAATTTTCTCAATACTTTAATTGATTCTTGTGATGATGAAATTATTTGTTTGGATAGTTTAACTTATGCTTCTAATTTAAATAATGTTCCAAAGGAAGTAACTTTACTTCCATATGATATATCAGACAAAGATAAAGTATTTGAAATTTTTACTACACATAAACCAAAATATGTTTTTCATTTTGCCGCAGAAAGTCATGTAGATAATTCTATTAAAGACTGCACTCCTTTTATTCAGACAAATATTATTGGAACTGTAAATCTTCTTATGGCTTCTTTAAAATATGAAGTTGAAAAGTTTATGCACATTTCTACTGATGAAGTATATGGTTCTATAGAAAATGGATCTTTCACAGAAGAAACTAATTATGATCCTAGAAATCCATATTCTGCATCAAAAGCATCTAGTGATCACTTTGTAAAGGCATTCAATAATACATATGATTTACCTACGGTTATTACAAACTGTTCTAATAATTATGGTCCAAGACAACATAGAGAAAAACTTATACCTCAAACAATATGTAACCTTTTAAGAGGTAAGAATGTTCCTGTATATGGTGACGGAAAACAAATTAGAGATTGGTTATATGTTCAGGATCATTGTGAAGCATTAATAGAAGTATGGAAGGGGGGTAAAATTGGAGAGAAATATAATATTGGAGGAGAATGTGAACTTCATAATATTGATTTAATTAGAAAAATTATTTCTATGATGGGAAAAGAAGAAAGTATGATAGAATATGTAAAAGATAGGCCAGGACATGATAGAAGATACTCAACTAGTATTAATAAAATTTCTGCTGATCTAAATTGGAGACCAAAATTTAATATTGATGAAGGACTTAAAAAAACAATTGACTGGTATGAATCGAATCAAAACTGAACTTAACGACGTTTATATTATTGAAAATAAATTATTTCAAGATGATCGTGGTTTTTTTATGGAATCATTTAACTTGAAACAATTCCGTGACATTGTTGATTATCCTATAGAATTTGTTCAAGATAATCATTCAAAATCATCACAATCTGTCTTACGTGGACTGCATTATCAAATTAAATATCCACAGGGAAAACTAGTAAGATGCATCTCCGGTTCTATTTACGATGTTGCTGTTGATCTTAGGAAGTCTTCGAGTACTTTTGGTAAGTGGATAGGTGTTACATTAAATCGACCAGAGAAACAACTATGGATCCCACCTGGGTTTGCACATGGATTTCATGTAATGAGTGAAACAACAGAAGTTACATACAAAACCACTGATTATTATATACCAGATGATCAAGAAACTCTTGCATGGGACGACCCTATCTTGAATATTGACTGGGTGAATATACGAGAACCCATATTGTCTACAAAAGATAAGGTAGGAAAATCATTTGAACAGTGTCATAAGTATGACTAATTTATCTGTATTTGGAGGAACTGGATTTATTGGAGGTAAATTTTGTGAAATGTATTCTGACAAAGTTACTTTAGTCCCAAGAGACGATACAATTCCTCTTACAAAAGATATCCTTTATTTTATTAGCACAACAACAAATCAAAGTATCTTTAAAGATTTGCATGTAGATATTGATACTAATTTAACTCTATTGATGAATGTTTTATCTAATTGCAAGAAGAAGGATATAACATTTAACTTTATAAGTTCTGGTTTTGTCTATGGCAATGATGTATTATATGCAAAAGAAAATGACTGTTGCAATCCTACAGGGTTCTATTCGATTACTAAAAGAAGTGCAGAACAATTATTAATTTCTTATTGCAAAACATTTGATATAAAATATAGAATTTTTAGAATTGGAAATGTTTATGGATTAGATCCTACAATTACTCCAGGAAAAAATGTTCTTGGATTTATGATTGGACTTCTTAAACAAAACAAAGAAATTAAATTATTTGAAGGAGGAGATTTTCAAAAAGATTATATGTTTGTTGATGATATTTGTAGATCTATTAAATTTTTAATAGATAAATCTAACGTGAACGAAATTTATAATATCTCTACAGGATATTCTAAATCTTTTAGAGATATTATCTTAACCGCTAGAGATGTAGTTTCTAGCAAGAGTGAAATACTATCAATTCCATTCCCTAAAGATCAAGAATATATTCAAGTTAAAAATATGACACTCGATAATCATAAACTTTCTTCACTTGGTTATTTTCCAAATATGAATTTTGACGAGGGACTTCTTAAAATGTGTAAAATATATTGACTTTGGATTGATATTATAGTAATATATACAGTAGGAATTAAAAAATTTATGTCTGATTATAAAAAGACTGCACTTGTACTTGGTGCAGGTGGATTTATTGGTTCGCACATGGTTAAACAACTTCGTTCTGAAGGATATTGGGTTCGTGGTGTAGATCTTAAACGACCCGAATTTTCTGAAACGGAAGCGAATGAGTTTGTTGTTGGTGATTTGAGAGATGTTAGTTTTGTAAGACGATGCGCTTTATTTAATGGACATCTCGGAAACTTCTATAAAGATATTGCAGACAAGTTCTGCAAACCTTTTGATGAGATTTATCAATTTGCTGCTGATATGGGTGGAGCAGGTTTTGTATTTACTGGTGAGAATGATGCAGACATTATGCATAACTCGGTAAGAATTAATCTTAATATTTTGGAACAAGTAAAAAATATTAATTATGCACATGCTGTTAATAGAACTAAAATTTTCTATTCTGGATCGGCATGTATGTATCCAGAACATAATCAATTAGATCCTGATAACCCAGACTGTCGTGAAGAATCCGCATACCCCGCTAACCCAGACTCCGAATATGGATGGGAGAAACTCTTTAGTGAACGTCTCTATCTTGCCTACAATCGCAACTATGACATCCCTATTAGGATTGCTAGGTATCATAATATTTTTGGTCCAGAAGGCACCTGGGACGGTGGCAGAGAGAAAGCACCAGCTGCAATCTGCCGCAAAGTTGCTAAGCTCCCGGAGTCGGGTGGACCTATCGAGGTGTGGGGAGATGGGTTACAAACTCGTTCCTTCTTGTATATTGACGAATGCATCGAAGCAACTAGAAGATTAATGGAGAGTGACTTTATAGGTCCTGTGAACATTGGTTCTGAAGAGATGGTGACTATTAACCAACTTGTAGATATTGCTGCCAAAGTTGCAGAAAAAGAAGTTTCTAAAACTCACAAACTTGATGGACCTCTTGGAGTTCGTGGTCGTAATTCAAATAATGATCTCATTCGTGAGAAGTTGGATTGGGACTACTCACAAACTCTTGAAGAAGGTATTCGTTACACATACTATTGGATTCGGGAGCAGATCAATTGTTGACGATCCAATTAAATCATGATAAAATTAAATTGTAATACTTAAAAACTATGTCCGAATATCCCGATACAGTCCGCCACAGTCAAGTTCTTAATGATAACATTGGTGAAAAGTCAAAAATTAAACTATTGATTCTTGATGTTGATGGTGTTTTGACCGATGGCACAAAAGTATATACTGTAACTCATACTCCTGTTCACAAAAAATTCCGTTGTAAAGATTTTACTGCCATTAAAAGATTTATTGCTGCAGGAGTGCAAGTCATTATGCTTTCTGGAGATAATTGGAATGCAGATATGGCACGTCAAAGAAATATTCCGTTCTATTGTACTCGTGGTAAAGATTTGAGTTTAGATAAATCTGTATACATCAGTCATCTTGAAAATACTTATAAGATAAATCGAGAGAATATGGCATTTGTTGGAGATGATTTTTTTGATCTCTCTATGTTTAAGACTCTTTTCTGGACGTTTGCTCCATCAGATGCACCTATGATTATTAAACAAAATTCTCTTTATCAACTTAACTCAAGAGGTGGTGAAGGAGTCATTCAAGAACTCTATGACTTCCTTGTTGTAAAGGGTATTGTAGAGGATGCATCTGAAGAAGCAGTTGCTGAGTTAGATAAGAAAGAAGCATCTAGTGCAGAAATGAAGTGATGTGTAAAAGTATCACCTTATATGGTCATCTTACCGTAGATAGAATCCTAGTCGATTTTAAAGAAACTCCTTCTCTTGGAGGAATCGCAAACGTTTGGTCGGGATTAGTATCTCAAGGACAGGGATTGAATCTTTATATTCAACCTTTGTCTATCGGACATGCATTGGTGTTAGTTGATAAAGAAAATAATTATAGAGTGGGAAGATGCTCTTTCAATGTAAAAGAAAATCCTGCATCTCCTACTGATTCTGATTGGCATCATATTTCTTATATCAATCAACTGAACGATGTCTCCTTTATATCTAAACTTGACGGTATTGTATCTGCTGATATTACTAAAGAAAATCCTGAACGTTGTATAGATCATCTACATTACCTTGACTATCTTTTCATTGCTAAAGAAGATATGTTTATGGATATTAAAGATCTTGGTGCTTTAGTCAAGGGTCATGTTATAATGCATCATCCACACGGTAGTTCTATTTCAGATGGGAACACTGTAGATGAGTATGTTCTTCCTAAAGAATTATTCCTTTCCGATATTAATGTTCTTGGAGCAGGAGATTATTTTGCTTCTGGATTTATTAAGTCCATGATTACAGGAGATGATATCAAAACATCTGTCGTTAATTCTCATTATATTGCCACCAATTTATTAAAAGAAAATTTGTTATGATGCATTTTGATATGAAAAAATATAATCTTCTTATTCCAATGGTAGGTAGGGGACAAAGATTTCGTGATGAAGGATTTGTTTTGCCAAAACAATTGGTTGATGTCGGACATCAACAGATGATTGACTGGAGCATGTCTTGCATTAAGACTGAAGAGTGTAATATGATCTTTGTCATTCGTAAAGATACTGTCGATAATAATCAGATGGATAAAGTTCTACGCTCAAAGTTTGGTGATGATATTACTATTGTTATTGCCGAAAAGGATACAGAGGGAACCGTTTCGTCTTGTCTTCTTGCCGAAGAATATATTGATAATGATTTGCCTTTGAGTATTACTACATTGGATATGTATTTTGAACCTCACTTTGATCCCTCAAAAATTGATAATGGAGATGGGACAGTGCTGACGTTTGATGCTGATAATCCAGCATATAGTTATTCTCAACTAGGTGAAGATGGTTATGTAGTTAGAACTGCCGAGAAAGAAGTGATTAGTAACAATGCACATGCCGGTCTCTATCATTTTGGTAAGGGTTCTGACTTTGTGCGTCTTGCTAAAGAGATGATAATAAGAAATATTAGAGTCAAGAATGAGTTTTATGTAGCACCACTATATAATCTTTTTATTGAGGAGGGTAAAAAAATTTCTATTCTTCCGATTGATAGACTCTGGTCTATGGGAACACCTGACGAACGCAAACATTTTTTGGAGGAAGAATATGCAGACCTTCAAAATCGATGATATGAAACGAGGTTGGTTCATTGGTGATTTTGAACCATCCGTTTTTAAAAACCCCTTCTTTGAAGTTGCTCATCATAAACATAAGAAAGGTAAAGGGGAACCCCACTATCATAAAGTAACTACAGAACTGACGTATATTATTGAAGGTGAGATGCTTGTCTCTGGGCAACATCTAAAGGCAGGTGATATGTGGATATACGAAAAAAATGAAGTTGCAGATGTTGAGAATTTAACTGATGTCAACCTCGTGGTGGTAAGATGGCCTTCTGTTCCATCGGACAAGTATGTCGTATGAAACTAATTTCGCATAGAGGTAATATTTCTGGTCCAAAACCTTCAAAAGAAAATGATCCAGAATATATTGATGATGCGATTGATGAAGGATTTGATGTAGAGATTGATTTGAGATATCACACATCAACTAGGAGTTTGTGGCTAGGTCATGATAAACTACAATATAAGATTGATTTGTTGTGGTTGGTAAAAAGAAATAAACAACTTTGGATCCACTGTAAAAATATTGATACTCTTGATTATATGTCCAATAGCACTAATAAATTTAATTATTTTTGGCACGAGAATGATACTTACACTTTAACAAGTAAAAAAATTATTTGGAGTAATGTAAATACTCCGTCAACTCTAAATAGTGTAGTTTTAATGCCAGAGTGGTCTGATTCAGATTTTTCAAAATTAAAATTTAAAAATTGCTACGGTGTTTGTAGTGATTACATATCAAAATTAAAATGACATCATGAAAGTAGCACTTTGTTTATCTGGACAACCAAGAGTTGTTGAAGTTGGGTTTCAAAAATTAAATGAAACTATTTTAAAGAATAATGATGTTGATGTATTCATTCATACCTGGTTTGATGAGGAAAATTTAAGTACTCAGTCAGTTATTCCTGGTAGAGAAGGACATCGTTTATCATCTAATGCTATTGATTCCTTGCAATCATTATACAAACCTAAGATGTTAATGGTAGAACATCCTAGAATTTGGAAACGTTCTTTTGAATATCCTCAAAAAACTTTTGAAAAAGCACATACATGGGCACTTGAAGTACCGTCAGGACTTGATGATGCAAAGGCATATTTAAATAATACCACGCACTGTATGTGGTATAGTCTGATGATGTCAAATTTAATTAAAGAGCAATATTCATCTGAAACAGGTGTTCAATATGATTGGGTCATTCGTAACAGAATTGATTATGGTCCTCATTTGGGTGTAACTTTTGAAGAAAGTCCCGAAGAGAATACTGTATACTATCAACATAATCCAGATCATCCTGATGGTATGTTAGGTGATTGGTTTGCCATGGGTTCTAATAGTTCTATGAATGCATATTCAAGTGCATTTTTAAGTCTATATCCTCTTGTTAAACAATCAAACGAGGATGTTGGATATTGGTGTAATGAATTGCTTTTAAAATATCATCTAATTAATAATCGCATAAAAGCAGAACCAATTGACCTCAATGTTCACCACTAATGAAAACAGTATTTTCTAAAGCACCTTTAAGATTGGCAATGTCGGGCGGAGGTACTGACCTTCAACCGTATTGGAGCAAGTATGGTGGAGTTGTATTGAATGGAACAATTGATCAATATGCATATTGTAAGATTGAACCCTCCTCTCAATGGATTTTTAAAAGTGTAGATCTTGGAATAGAAAAAGAATTTTTATTTTTTGATGATAGTGACCAATACTACGATGGCGCCTTAAAACTTTTAGTTAATACCTATCAATACCTAACTAAGAGTTTAGATAGACATCCTGTTAAAATCACAACATATGTTGAGGCTCCTCCTGGTAGTGGTTTGGGAAGTTCTAGTGCTTTAGTTGTTGCATTAGTTTCTGCTATTGCGGAATATTATGGTTTACCTAGAGGTGAATATGATATTGCAGAAGATGCTATAAAAATTGAAAGAAACATATGTAATCTTCCTGGAGGAAAGCAAGATCAATTTGCTTCGGCATTTGGAGGATTTAATTTTATGGAGTTTTTACCTGATGGAAGAACTATTGTTAATCCATTGAGATTGAATTATAAAACACAAAACATGATGGAACTGAATACAGTTCTTTATTATGTTGGTAAACCACGTAAGGATGCAAATGTTATTGTCAATACTACAAAAAATTTGACAAATAATGACAAAGTTATTCAAGCAACACATAAAATTAAACAAACATGTATCGAATACAAGAATGCCCTATTAACTGGAGATTTTGATATGATATCGCAGTTGATGAATACATATTGGAAAATGAAAATGGAAACTAATGAAAATGTTGCTTCACCTGAGTTGATTGATGCATACAATTTTGCTTTGCAAAATGGTGCTACTGGTGCTAAAATATCAGGTGCCGGTGGTGGTGGACATATGATTCTGTTTACTAATTTTGATAAGAGGCATCAATTGATAACTTCTCTTGAAAATAGAAAGATTGGAAAAGTAGTTCCCTTTAAGTTTGTAAAACATGGTGTTGATTTGTGGAGATCATAATGAATTATGTTATAGATATTGATGATACTATTTGTATTCCGGGTGCCACAGAAGAAACAAAATATACTGGTGCCACACCAATATTGGATAGGATTGCCAAAATAAATAAATTGTATGATGATGGAAATCGTATCTTATACCTCACTGCAAGAGGTATGGGAAAGTATAAAAATTCTTCAGATCTTGCACATATGGAACATTATGAATTTACACGAGAGCAGTTGATATCTTGGGGATGTAAATTTCATGAATTGTATATGGGAAAACCTTCTGGTGATTATTATATTGATGATAAGGGAGTGAACTCTAATGACTTCTTCGAAAATTGAATTTATTCCAAAGGGATGGGGATTTGAAAAATGGATAGTCAATACTGAAGAGTATTGTGGTAAACTTCTTTTCTTTAATGAGGGGAAAAGGTGTTCATGGCACTATCATAAGATAAAAGATGAAACCTTTTATCTTCAGTCCGGAAAAATTCTCCTATATTATGGAGACACTGATAGTCTTGAAGGTGCAAAAGATAGAGTTTTAGTTCCAGGAGATAAATTTCATATCTATCGGGGATTACGACATCAGATGATTGCTATTGAATCGTCCGAATTATTTGAATTTTCTACACAACATTTTGAAGATGATAGTTACAGAGTTATCAAAGGGGATTAAATTATATCTATTGGTTGGTGGAAAAGGAACTAGATTATTTTCAGTTACTAACGGTTTACCAAAACCTATGGTTGATATAAAAGGTAAACCATTTATTCAGAGAATGTTAGATAACCTATCTGGTTTTGATATTACTTTAGTTTGTTCTAATTTAAATTACCAATTCTTTAAGGATTTGGGAGTGGATGTTTTTAATGAAGGTGAACCATCAGGAACTGCTGGATTTTTAAGTAAAGTTGATCTGCCAGAATCTTTTTATGTTATGAATGGTGACACCTTTTTTTCTGGTGATTTTAGTATTGATTGTAATACATCAACTATATTTGTTTCTAAAGAAAATATTACTAATGATGTTGGATACATTCGGGGAAAAGATGGGAAAGTTGAATGTTTTATGGAGAAAGACTCATCTGCTAGAGGAATGAAACTTGTTAGTATTGGAATTTATAAATTGTTTAAGAAAGATTTAGATATTCCAAATGTTTTGCCAATTAGTATGGAGTATGATATACTACCAAGAATGAAACTATCTTACAAAATACTAAAGATAGAAAAATTTGATATCGGAACACCTGAAAGACTTGAAAAATTTAAAAATTGGTTATGTTAAAAATTATTGGGGCTAATGGTAATGTTGGTAAAAGATTACTTCAAAAATCAATTGATGTTTGGAAAGATAATGTAGAAATAATTGAGACAAGATTGGATGATGATGTATTAGATTATGATTTTAAAAATCTTACGAATGAAGATACTATTGCATTCTGTGCTGCAATTTCGGAACCGACAGTATGTGCTAATAATCCTGAATTAGCAAGGAGGGTAAACGTAGAGAAGACGATTGAATTTATGGAGAGTTCAACTCAATACGGGGCAAAGATCATTTTTATGTCAAGTGATGCAGTTTATGGTAATATCGAACATCAATTTGATGAGCAATGGATAACAAATCCTATTGGTGTTTATGGTCAAATGAAAGAAGAGGTGGAAAAATACTTTAGAGGTGATCCTAATGTGAAAGTGCTTAGATCATCATTTAATTTTTTCAAGGAGGATAGGTTTACATCCTACCTACAAAAATGTGTCATGAATGGTGAGGTAGCAGAGGTGTTTTCTCCTTTTGAGAGGTCAGTAATTCATCGTGATGATACTGTTGATGTTATATTAAGTTTATCTAGAAACTGGGAAGGTCCTCAGTATATAAATTGTGGTGGTCCTCAAACCATTTGTCGATCTGAGTTTGCTCAAATTTTAAAAGAAGAAGTGTTCCCTAATCTTGAAATTGAAATTGTGAAACCACCTGAAAAATTCTATCGAGACAGACCAGAAACTGTTTCGATGATTTCACATTCTATTATCAACGTTCTTGGTAGACCACAAAGAACATTGAGAGAAGCGATTCGCATGGAGTTTGCTGTATGAAAAAGGTATTGATCACAGGAATCACAGGTCAAGTTGGTTCTCAATTGGCAGATTATATTCTCAATAATACAGACTATGAAGTAGTTGGTATGATGCGATGGCAAGAACCACTTGATAACATCTATCATTTGACTGACAGGATTAATAAGAATGATAGAATTTCTGTATACTATGCTGACTTGAATGATGGCATGTCTATCAGGAGGATGATCGAAGAAGTTAGACCTGATTATATTTCTCATCTTGCAGCACAATCATATCCAAAAACATCATTCGATATTCCTATCGAAACCCTGCAGACAAATATTATTGGAACGGCAAATATTCTTGAAGCAATCAGACAAATTGATAGATATGATCCTGTAGTTCATGTTTGCTCTTCTAGTGAAGTATATGGTAGAGCATCTTCAGGAGTAACTTTATCGGAAGATACACCCATGCATGGAGCAAGTCCCTATAGCATTAGTAAGATTGGAACTGACTATCTTGGTAGATTTTATGGTGAAGCATATGGAATGAAGACATTTATGACTCGCATGGGAACTCATACCGGTCCACGCAGAAGTGATGTTTTCTTTGAGAGTACCGTAGCAAAACAAATTGCATTGATTGAAGAAGGATATCAAGAACCTATCATCTATGTGGGCAATCTTTCTAGTGTCAGAACCTTTCAAGATGCCAGAGATGCGGTAAGGGCATATTTTATGTTACTCAAAGCTAGTGATGAGGGTAGAATTGAACCAGGATCTTATTTTAATATTGCTGGTGAAGAATCATATTCTTTAAAAGATGTGGTTGATTTGCTCTTAAGTTTTAGTAATAGATCGGACATAACAGTTAAAACTGATATAAATCGTTTACGACCCATAGATGCTGATTATCAAATGTTTGATAATACTAAGATAAAAAATGTCATTGATTGGAAACCTGAAATACCCACAAATCAGATGTTTCAAGATCTTCTAAACCATTGGAGGAAACAAATTAAAGGTGGCCGTGTGCCTTTGAATCGTTGACTATTTACACATTTTGTTCTATAATATAAAAAACATCACTAACTATGGATAAGAGTAATAAGATCATTCTTTGGGGTCATAAACACTACACAGACACTGCTTCATATTTTTTGGTGTGTGTCTATAGAACATTTGAGAAACTTGGATATGATGTTTACTGGTTTGATGATAGGGAATATCCAAATACCAGAGAGTTTGATTATAATAATTCTATCTTCTTCATTGATAATCAATCGGGCACAGATATCAACTGCCCTGTGATCTCCAGCGGGATTTATATTTCCTGGGATAGATTTCGTAATGTGGATAAGTATCTTGGTAATGTCAAACGTCTGATTAATATGCGGGTGCCTGAGTTTAAGCGTCCAAACCCTGACGGAGTTCGGTTCATTGAGGCAGATAAAGGAGTTGTCTATGACAAAACTCCCGAAGTTCCTTATGAGGTAATGTACTTCTCCTTGGCAACAAATATTTGGCCAGAGGAAATGGAGATTGAGGATATTGATATCACTAGGAACAATGAATATAATTTCATTGGAACTATTCATGCACCACGACCTAATGTAGAACCTTTGCATCAACAGTTCATTGAGATTGTGAAACAGAATGATATTACTTTCAATCACTATGACGCAGAAAAGGCACACGTTCCCACAGGTGACAGAGCAATTGATGAAGACACAAATATCAAGTTGATGCAGAAGTCGTTCTTTGTGCCTGACTTCAGACCACAAGAGCAGAAAGATACTCTCTATGTTTCTTGCCGTGTTATGAAAGCAATCAGTTATGGTTGTCCTGTTGTATGTGATTCTCCTTATGTGAAAGATTTTATTGATAAGGAAGTTTTATGTGCTGAGACTGCACAAGAAATCTTTGATCTTGGTGTAAAACATCAGTATGATAAGGAGAGAATGCGTCATCTGTTTGAAGTTGTCAAGAGAGATCATACATATATGAATAGATGTAATGGTATCATTGAAATTATTAGAGGATTATGAAAAAAGAAGAAGAAGCAAAGAAATACATTTGGAAATATTATATGAAAACTAATGTTTATTATCACATCTGGGCACCTGCAAATACTGATATGTGGAAGCTCATGGTTGATGAGCAGATTAAAAGACTTTATCGTTCTGGATTGCCAGAGATTGCTAATGTAAAGTGTGCAATCAATGGACCACAAGCATCTAGAATTGAAAAGTTTGTTTCCTTATATGATTGGATTGATATCCTTGGTGTGCAGGATAGTGATAATGAATATGAAGGTTTCACACTAAAGCATCTCTATGAGGATTGTATCAACAAAACTGTAGATAAGGTGATGTACTTTCATACCAAGGGTATGAGTCATATGTGTGGCACTAGAGATCATTATTCTGATCGTAAGGTGCGAGCAATAAATAGTTGGAGACACCTCATGGAATGGGGTTGTATTGATAAATGGAAAGAAAATCTTGATAAATTGGATGAATATCAAGTATCGGGAGTAAACTATTGTTTAGATCCTTGGCCACACATGAGTGGTAATTTTTGGTGGGGAAGAGCAGATTATATTTCAACTCTTCAACATCCAATAAAAGATGCATTTGTCAGAGAGAAAGAGGATTTTGGTCCTATTGAACGGATGAATTTTGAAAAGTGGATTGGAATGAAGAACCCATCCACATTCAGCTTCTATAATCCACCGTTCAGTTACGATTTTAAAGGTATGAAACCTGACATGCAACCTACACCAGCTGGGGAACCACACTGGTTCTGGTTATACCGTGACGATATTCATCCACATTATTTAAAAGAATCATGAGTACAAAATTTGGATGTTTTCATACAGTGTATGAGAATAAAAAAGCAACTGAGTTTATTCTACAAGAGTTTAGAAAGTATCATCCCGATGCACCATACACAATTTGTTGTGATGGTGGGGTAGACTACTCTGATCTTTGTGAGAAGTATAATGTAAACTATGTTCACTCCTACATGAGGATTGGTCGTAGGAATTGGGGGCACGAGTCTGGTGTATATGGATTCACTAAAGATGAAACTCTGCACTGGATTCATATGTTCCGTGAGGCAGCACGATATGTGAAGTCTACTGGTGGAACTCATATGATTATGATGGAAGATGATGTCCTTACACAAAGTGAAGTCAAAATTCCATTAGAATGGGAGTGTGCCGGATTTGAAGTTCCTGAAAATAAAATTCAACCAGCACTTTTAGACTTCATCAAGACAAAATATAATGCTAATCCAAATGTGGATTGGTATGGTGCAGGTGGTGGAAGCATCTATAATATCAATACTTTCCTTGATAACTACCATAAGATCTATGACTTCCTAGATTTTGAGTTTGATTACATTCTTAAATATATGGATCATAGATTTGGATGGTTAGATCTTTACATGCAGATTGCATACTTTGTTTGTGGTAAAGACTATTCTATCAACACTAATTTAACTGAAACCTGGAAGACACCTAACTTCCGTGAGACTAATTTTTCTCTTGTTCATGCGTATAAGGAGCTTTATTGATGAAAATTGCACTTGTTGGACCCGGTATTATGCCCATTCCTCCCGATGGATGGGGTGCCGTTGAAAGTTTAATTTGGGATTATGCCCTTGAGTTGGATGAATTGGGGCATGAAGGATCAATTGTAAACACTCCCAATTACGATGATATCATTGAGTATTTGAACGAAGATCAGTATGACTTTGCTCATATACATTACGATGTTTTTCATCCTATTATGGATAGGATCGTTGCCGAAACTAACATTCCCAAGTTGGCATTTAGTAGTCACTATCCATATATTGATCAACCACATATGCATCGTCGTGATGGATATGATCGAATCTTTGACTGGATCATTAACAATAAAAAATATTACGTCTTCTGTATTTCGAAGAAGGATTATGATACTTTTAAGAATGCCGGAGCAGATGAAAGTACACTTCTTCTATCTGAAAATGGTGCAAATCATAAAAGATTTACCTATCGTAGTGAAGCACTAAAACCTGATAGATCTTTATATTTGGGACAGATTTATCATCGTAAGAAGCAATGGTTATATCAGGATATTGATTCAATTGATTATGTTGGACAAGATACTGGTGCTACTCCATTTGATCAATCCAAGAACTATCTTGGCGAGTGGAGTGATGATTATAAGAGAGAACATTTTACTGACTTTGGTAGTCTTGTTCTTCTATCTGATGGTGAGAATGGAACACCTTTAGTTGTAAAAGAAGCAATTGTTAATGGATTGGGTGTGGTTATTTCCAAGTATGCTGCCCATGATCTTCCAGACGATTTGCCTTTTGTGACTGTAATTCCTGATGATAAACTTACTGATATTTCTTATGTTGAAGAAAAAGTCAAAGAGAATCGTGAAGTATCTGTTGGTATGAGAGATGATATTAGGCAATTTGGTATTGATAATTTTTCTTGGGAAAGTCTTGTAAAACTTTATGCTCAAAATGTTGAGAAGTTAGAACCAAATGCGAATTAGTATTATTGGCCCAAACACTCCCATTCCTCCTAGAGGTTGGGGTGCTGTAGAATCTCTTATCTGGGATTATAAATTATCTTTGGAAAAGTTGGGACATACAGTTCAAATAATAAACATTGGGGAACCAATGAAAATTTTGAACATGATTGAGGAGTTCAAACCAGATTTTGTTCATATTAACTATGATGATTGGGTTCCTCTGTATCCTTATATCAGATATCCTTGTGCCATAACAACTCACTTTGCTTATATTGAAAGACCTGAGTTAATGGGTCCTTATAAGGAAAGAGTTTTTGATGTTTTTACTCAAGTTAAACCTACAGTCTTTGGATTGTCTGATGGCATCAACAAAGTCTATGAGAATGATTGTAAAATACCTTCAGATAAATTATACCTAAATCCGAATGGGGTTATGTCAGAAAACTTTAGGGTAACTAATACTCCAAAATTTTCCGACAGATCAATCTTTCTTGCAAAGGTTGATTATAGAAAAAGGCAATGCTTCTTTCAATCAATTGATAGTTTATGGTATGCAGGTAATATTGTAGATCATAGATTTGACCAATCTAAAAACTATCTTGGAGAGTGGGAAAAAGAATATCTTTATGATAATCTAACTGACTATGGCAATCTTGTACTTCTATCTGATGGTGAGGCACATTCTTTAGTTATTATGGAAGCCTTTGCTGCAGGTCTTGGAGTTGTTGTTAGTGAATGGGCCACTGCAAATCTTGATATAAGCAAAGAATTTATTACTGTAATTCCTGAAGATAAGGTAAATGATTTAGAGTATATTGAGAAAGCAATCATTGAGAACAGAGAATACTCTGTGAAAAATAGAAATGAAATTTTAGAATATTCAAAACAATTTGACTGGACAAACGTAATTCAAAATTATTATATGCCTAATATCGAAAAAGTTATTAAAAATAAAAAAACTAAAGTTGCTGTATGCTTTATTGGAACTGGCAAGTATCTTAATTTTCTACCAAAATATTATGAAAATATAGAAAAATATTTTCTTCCAAATGCCACAAAAACTTTTATGGCCTTTACTGATGGTGAACTAGATGGACTGCCTGATAATATCATTCCTTATTATCAGGAACATTTATCTTGGCCTTTTATTACTTTAAAGAGATTTGAAATTATTGATAAGGCAAGAGAAGAGATTTTAAAAAACGATTGGTTTGTCTTTATCGATGCTGATGGGTTAGTTGTTGATGAAATAAGTGAAGAAGAATTTTTTGATGATGATAAATCTTTCTTTGGAGTTCATCATCCATGTCATTATTTAAAAATGCCAGGACATCAAAGTTTTCCTGGGTCTTTTGAAACTAATTCAAAATCTAGATCTTCTGTTTCTGATGAAGATGATACCTCTACATATTGGCAGGGGTGTTTATGGGGTGGAAAAGTTCCTGATGTTTTTAAATTAATTGATGAAATGAAAACAAGAATTGATGATGATCTAAAAGATGATATAATTGCAGTATGGCATGATGAAAGTCATTTAAATAAATTTTTTATTGAAAATAAGAGTAATGTAAATACCTTACCTTCATCATATGCATATCCAGAAGATTTTTCTTCTCAGTGCAATTTTAATCCAAAAATAGTTCATCTATCAAAAGATAATTCAAAATATCAAGTATAAAAAAATGAACATTGCTATTTTAGGATCTGCCGGACAGATCGGTGCTTATTTGGAGGAGTACTTAAAAGAGAAAGGACATGATGTTATTGGTGTTGATATAGTTGAAGGTCCACAGAATGATCTTCGTGTAACACCAAACACTTATGTTGAAAGTATTATAAAGAATGCTGACTTTGTATTCTTTCTTGCTTTCGATGTTGGTGGATCTCATTATCTGAAGAAGTATCAGCATACTTTTCAGTTCATCAACAACAATACTCGTATGATGGCAAATACTTTTGCCTTACTTGAGAAGTATCGGAAGAGATTTATATTTGCTTCTTCGCAGATGAGTAATATGAGTTACTCTCCTTATGGTGTAATGAAGAGAGTTGGTGAACTTCATACTACAGCATTGAAAGGACTCACAGTAAAGTTCTGGAATGTGTATGGTATTGAAAAAGATATGGAGAAGGCTCATGTGATCACTGACTTCATCCGTAAGGGGTTTGAAGAAGGAGAATTTGAAATGATGACTGATGGCACAGAAGAACGTCAGTTCCTCTATGCTGAGGACTGTTGTGAGGCACTAGAGACTGTGATGGAAAACTTCACGGACTTTAAATCAGAAGATCCTCTTCATATCACTTCCTTCAGTTCTACTTCTATCAAAGATATTGCCTCAATCATTCAGGGTCAATTTAATTTGATTGGTAAGACAGTAAATATTAAACCTGGTCTTGCAAAAGATAGTGTTCAGATGGATAAAAGAAACGAAGCAGATACTTATATTACTGGTTGGTGGATTCCTAAAACCACTATAGATAGAGGGATTGCAAAAGTTTTTGAGGATATGAAAGGTGATTGGATTTAATCATATTGGAACGATTGGAAGATTTGGTAATCAAATGTTTCAGTATGCGGCACTCAAAGGTATTGCCGCAAATCGAGGTTTTGAATATACAATTCCTCCAGAGAACTCACAAGTTCAAATTGATAATTATGGATTGTTAGAAGCATTTGAACTTACAGACAATAAAAATATTGGATGGATTGAAACTGAAAATGTAATTCAGGAAAAGCATTTTCATTTTGATGAGGATATATTTGATAAGTGTCCTGACAAAGTAAGTGTTTATGGATTTTTTCAGACGGAAAAATATTTCAAACATATTGAAGATGAAGTTCGTAAAGATTTTACTTTTAAAAGTAATTGGTTAGATCCTTGTAAAGAATTTCGTAGTCAGATGGGAGAAGAAGTTATCTCCCTCCATGTTCGTCGTGGTGATCCTGGTCTTGCTGATAAGAGAGGATTTAAATGGGCATATACAAATCTTGAAAGCACTCATCCTGTGCAACCTCTTGAGTATTATGAGAAGGCACTTGCGGAGTTTAATGAAAGTCTTCCTGTAGTTGTGTTTTCAGATTCTATTGAGTGGTGTAAGGAACAGGAATTCTTTCAGAATGATCGATTCATGTTTTCTGAACCAGAAGATACACACTCTGATGGAGCACTAGTTCCTTATCTTGATATGTGCTTGATGTCTTTGTGTGATCATGCTATTATTGCTAATAGTTCTATGAGTTGGTGGGGTTCATGGTTAATTCAAAATCCAAACAAAAAAGTAATTGCTCCAAGTATGTGGTTTGGTTCTGATTATGCTGACAAAGATACAAAGGATTTATATTGTGAAAATTGGAAGGTTATCTAATGGATAGAAACAAAGCACTCTATAAACTTAAAAGACTTCCTCCCATATATTATCTAAATCTGGATGAGCAACCAGAAAGAAAAGAATATATGGAAGAGCAATTTAAGTATTGGGAGATTGAGAATTATACTCGTATCTCTGCATACGACGGTAGAGATGGTAGAGACCTTGGAGATATTCTTAAAGGAAGATATCCAGATAATATGTCCTCTGGTGAGGTTGGATGCACCACGTCTCATTTAAAAGCAATGGTGGAGTTTCTCAAGACAGATGCTCCATGTGCCTTAATGATGGAAGATGATTGTGATATCTGTACTGCATCTTATTGGCCTTTTGAATGGAAAAATTTTTATGCAAAAATTCCTTATGATTATGATGTAGTCCAACTTGCTGTCATTAATCCTGCATCAGTTCATTTGAGAATACATAAGAGATTTGTGAATGATTTCTCAACTGCATGTTATTTGATTACACGTCGTCATGCACAAAAACTAATTGACCTTCATGTGAGAGGAGATAAGTATAAGATTGATAATGGAGTCAAACCAAGAGCAGTTGCCGATGATTTGATTTATAATTCTGGAAATACTTTTGCTATTCCTTTGTTCTTATATAAACTTGAACTCGGTTCTTCGATTCATAAAGAACATATCGATGTTTTTCATAAGTCAAGTTATGAAGGTCTTTGGAATTTTTGGAAGACACAGGCAAATCAAATTGAGGATTGGAACTCTATATTTGACTACGACCCATACTTTAATCGGTTGCCACCAGAACAAAAAAGTGACGAATAATACAGAGAGGGGCTTGACTCCTCTTTATTTTTGCTATATAATATGTAAAGATTCATTACAAAAAGTAAATGACTGTAACAACCAATGATCGTGGGCAGCAAAATCTATTTGCTAAAGAACCCAGAATGTATGTTTCTCAAATCGATGCAGAACGATATGGTTATGAGACATATGCAGAGAAAGCAGAGAAACTCAATGGTCGCACGGCAATGATTGGATTTGCCGCAGCACTGATTTCTTATGCTACGACTGGTAGTGTTTTCTTTTTCGGACTTTTCGGTTTCTGAGCACTTGACAATGTATCAAATCTTGTTTACAATGACTAGCATTGCCTTCTTTGTATTGCTGGCATATTCCGTAGAACAATTATCTGAAACTTACTAATGGACTTTAACGTTACCTTCCGTACTCCTGATGGTGTCGAAACAACTGTCACCTGCCAGGATGACCAATATCTTCTTGATGCTGCCGAGGAAGGTGGTATTGATATGAACTACTCTTGCCGTGCAGGAGCCTGTTCATCTTGTGCAGGTAAGATTGTATCGGGTACAGTAGATCAAAGTGATCAATCATTCTTGGATGACGATCAAATGGAAGAAGGATTTGTGCTTACTTGTGTTGCATATCCAACTTCCGATGTTATAATTCAAACTGAACAAGAAGAGAATCTCTACTGATGCACGGAAGTCTTGAACCAGAAGATCGAGTAATGGATGATCCATCTGTTTATGAACAAGTCTCTTCTCTTGCCCAAAAATATGGGTGGGAAGAAGGTGATAACATCGTAGTTGAAATGGCAGGAACTCAAGTTTCTGGTATCGATGTTGGTGAAGTCTATAACAAAAAATGGCAATCACCCATCGGCACTCGTAAGTACAACAAAGAAGCATTCATTGTTATTAAAAATCTCTCAAGAGATTCCTTTGAGTCTTCTAAACCTATGGATAGAGATCATAAACCTCAACATCCATATGAACCAGTAAAGAATGTTTAATCCAAATCAACTCTATGATGATATGGAGAGATTAAATGCCCTATACGAAGAACTCTGCTGGGCACATGATGATGAATTAGTATTCACTCATGAAAATGGTAGAGTCATTATTTACAACAAAACACAGGAGAAAACAAATGAACGAAAGAGCAGAACGTATTAATGGTTGGGCAGCAATGATTGGTGTTATTGCCGCAATGGGATCATATGCCCTTACCGGAGATTTAATTCCCGGAGTATGGTAAAATGATGTTATTAGCAACCTTTATGTTGGGTGCTTTTATAATTCATTCTGTACTCACGGAAAATATTGATGATGATGATGATGGACCAGGTGGTGGTATGTTGATACCAGCACAAAACCCAATTCAATAACAGACAAAAAAGACTTTACTCTATATACTGAGTAGAGTCTTTTTTATTATATGCCAAAGAATCAATTGAATAAGGATGAAATGATATGTCATGTCCTTAAACTCAAGCATGAAGTTGATACAGAATCGAAATCAGTTTGGCAGAAAGAAAAAGACCTGGCACACAAGTATCTAAATCGAGTACTGGATCGGATTCAAGAGTATCGATACTAGGGCTTGACGGGATTTTTAAAGACCTGTATAATAGATGGGTCTTCGGGACACCACCTCAAAACACTCCCAACACAGGGGGTTGACAAGGACGGGAAACCGTAGTATTATAAATAAGTCAGCAAGTTAAGAAATCAACACATTTCTTAACTGTTCTTAACACCCCTCAAACCAAGACCTCTAGGGTGTCTAAACACGTCTTTCATATCCCAGACTTAGGGTGTCTGGGAAATAGTAACTCCACCATTCCCTGATGGTCTTACTTTTTCGTACAAAACAATGGCTACAACTCTTTCAAGACAACAAACCTCTCCGTGGAATGATTTCTGCGAGTGGGTAACATCAACTAACAATCGTTTGTATGTTGGTTGGTTCGGTGTATTGATGATCCCAACACTGTTAGCAGCAACTGTCTGCTTCATTGTCGCATTCATCGCAGCACCTCCCGTCGATATTGACGGTATCCGTGAACCCGTAGCAGGTTCACTCATGTATGGCAACAACATCATTTCTGGTGCAGTTGTCCCAAGTTCAAATGCAATCGGTCTCCACTTCTACCCCATTTGGGAAGCAGCATCTTTGGATGAGTGGCTTTACAATGGTGGTCCTTTCCAACTGGTAGTCTTCCACTTCCTTATCGGCATCTATGCTTATATGGGACGTGAGTGGGAACTTTCTTACCGTTTAGGTATGCGTCCATGGATCTGTGTTGCCTACTCGGCACCAGTCGCTGCTGCGAGTGCAGTATTCCTCGTCTATCCTTTCGGTCAAGGTTCATTCTCCGATGCTATGCCTCTTGGTATCTCTGGTACTTTTAACTACATGCTTGTATTCCAGGCAGAACACAATATCCTTATGCACCCGTTCCACATGCTCGGTGTTGCTGGGGTATTCGGTGGATCTCTTTTCTCTGCTATGCACGGAAGTCTGGTTACATCTTCACTCGTCCGTGAGACGACTGAAACTGAGTCACAGAACTATGGTTACAAGTTCGGTCAAGAAGAAGAGACCTATAACATCGTCGCAGCCCATGGTTACTTCGGTCGTTTGATCTTCCAATATGCTTCATTCAACAACTCACGTTCATTGCACTTCTTCCTTGCTGCATGGCCTGTTGTTGGCATCTGGTTCACCGCACTTGGTGTCTCCACGATGGCGTTCAACCTCAACGGTTTCAACTTCAACCAGTCCATCCTTGATGGTCAGGGTCGTGTGCTCAACACATGGGCAGACGTATTGAACCGTGCTGGACTGGGAATGGAAGTGATGCACGAGAGAAATGCACACAATTTCCCACTGGATCTTGCTGCTGCTGAGTCTACTCCTGTTGCACTTACCGCACCCGCAGTTGGTTGATATATCTAAAAACTGAATAACAAGAAAGAGACCTTCGGGTCTCTTTTTTTATGCTTAAGTATAAACTCGTAGGCATAAATTTTTGTTTCTGAATTGTATTGATTTACACACAAATGCTCTAAATAATGGTAGAATTGGGGAGTTGAGAAAAGTGTAACTAAGTCGATTTTTATTATGAGCAAATTTATTCGTGGAGGTTATTTTGCACAATCTTATATCTTATAATCAATTAGCAGGATGGAAAGAAAGTCTTAAAAGTTTCAGTAAAACTCTAAGCACAGGTATGGAGGAATCAGATCTAATTAATGACTATTACAATTGTCTAATTGAGTGTGATGATAATCAGTCATCATGCAAACGTATATGTCGGGAGGTTCTTAGAGAATAGTGTATATGGTCTCATCTAAATAATAATGTAATAAGGACTCTGATGAGTCCTTTTTTAATGAATGAACCCAATTTGCATGTAAACTGATGAAGATTTTTTTAGATACTGCTGATATCGATGAAATCAGTAAGGCAAATACAACAGGAATGATTGAGGGTATTACAACTAATCCGACTCTGATTAAGAGAAGTGGTCGTGATCCTGTAGAAGTTATCAAAGAGATTTCTTCTATGAGTAATCAATTTGAATCTGTATCGGCAGAAGTTGTTGCCGATACTGCCGAAGAGATGATTGACCAGGCAATGGAATTTGAAGGACTCTGGAATGTCACAATCAAAGTTCCTTGTACTGTAGAAGGATTAAAGGCATGTACTGCACTTGCTTCTGTTGGGAGGAAGGTTAATGTAACTCTTATCTTCTCCGTGGCACAGGCAATTCTTGCTCGTCGTGCAGGTGCCGCATATGTTTCTCCTTTTGTAGGAAGACTGAATGATAACTCTGTCTCTGGAGTTGCACTTGTCCAGGCTATTGCCGGAGTTTATGATCGTCACTTTAGTACCGCTAAAATTCTTGCCGCATCAGTTCGTGATGTTCATCAGGTGGGAAGATGCTTTGATGCCGGTGCAGAAATCTGTACGATTCCTCCAAAAGTATTCTGGGGAATGTATAATCATGTTCTAACGGATCAAGGTTTGGAGCAGTTTCAGCAAGACTGGAACTCTGTTAAGGGTCTGTGATTAATTCATCCACACCCGACAAGTTGGCAGAGATTATTCGGGACACCTGGCCTCAACTCTATCGAAAACAAAAAGTAGGTATAACTTCTCATTGACTTCTATTGTAAAGAAGTGTAAACTAAATACCATAAGTTTACTACGGAGTTATGACTACTTCATCACTTTCACCCCCAATTTCACAAAGAGGATGGTTCGATGTCTTGGATGACTGGCTTAAACGCGATCGTTTTGTCTTTGTGGGCTGGTCTGGACTACTACTTCTTCCCACTGCTTATTTGTCAATTGGTGGCTGGCTTACTGGCACAACTTTCGTTACGTCGTGGTACACCCACGGGTTGGCAACTTCCTATCTTGAAGGTGCTAATTTCCTTACAGCGGCTGTGTCAACGCCTGCTGATGCTATGGGTCATTCTCTTCTTCTACTTTGGGGTCCTGAGTCTCAAGGGGACTTTCAGCGGTGGATCCAACTTGGAGGGCTTTGGGCCTTTGTTGCTCTCCACGGTGCCTTTGCACTTATAGGTTTCATGTTACGTCAGTTTGAACTGGCACGTCTTATCGGAATCCGTCCCTACAATGCGATTGCTTTTTCTGGTCCTATTGCTGTATTCGTGTCTGTATTCCTCATCTATCCTTTGGGACAGTCATCTTGGTTCTTTGCGCCGAGTTTCGGTGTTGCGGCGATTTTCAGGTTCCTTCTCTTCCTCCAGGGCTTTCATAACTGGACGCTCAACCCCTTCCATATGATGGGAGTTGCTGGTATACTGGGAGGAGCACTACTCAGTGCTATTCATGGAGTAACCGTAGAGAATACATTGTATGAAGATGGGGAACAGGCAAACACATTTAAAGCCTTCGATTCCACTCAGGAGGAGGAGACCTATTCGATGGTTACTGCGAACCGTTTTTGGTCGCAAATCTTTGGCATTGCGTTTAGCAATAAGCGTTGGTTGCATTTCTTTATGTTGTTTGTTCCTGTCATGGGTCTTTGGACATCTTCTATTGGCATCATTGGGCTTGCTCTTAATCTTCGTGCTTATGATTTTGTGAGTCAAGAGATTAGAGCAGCAGAAGATCCGGAATTCGAGACCTTTTACACAAAAAATATACTTTTAAATGAAGGCTTGCGTGCTTGGTTAGCACCTGCTGATCAACCACATGAGAACTTCATTTTTCCAGAGGAAGTATTACCTAGAGGTAATGCCCTTTAATAAGGATTCTTGTTATTAAAACTTTCACCCTAACCTTTAATAAGACATGATCAAATCACTATTCAGTATTATATTTGCTGCTCTAATGTGGGTTCAAGTCCCACAATGGAGTGATGATTGGTCTAAGTGTGCTGTTGATGTACCAGACACAGCATGTCATTGGTATATTACCGCACCCGATAACACCATGGGTGAAGGATTTAGTTGGGCAAATGCCCCTTGGTTTAGTGCTGAAGGTCTCCTTGACATTGGAGAACTTCACAACACAGTTCAATCTTTACAGGAAGCATGATGAATCACTATCTCGTATTTGTTTATGGAGTATGTTTCTCCCTTATTGGAGGTGCTGCATTTGCAATGATGTGGAGTAATATCAAATCTATCAATGATGATATGAGAAAACCTCCTAAACCAAAACATCCAGAAGCACCACAGGCAGGAGAAGAAGTTATGTATGTAGATTTGTCCAGAGAAAAACTGGAAGATCTTTACAAGGACTAAACTAACGTGTTAAAGAAATCTCATATCCTTAACACATCAAAGACAATGTGTTAAGTGTCCCACCACCTCTTTACAGGGGTGGTTTTTTATTGTATACTGAGAGGGTTAGAAACCCTCTTTTTTTATGGAAGTAATTATAGAAGGCAAGGTCAAAACTGTATATGCTGGTGACGATGCTGATCGTGTCATCATTGAGTATCATGATAAGGTAACAGCAGGGAACGGAGAGAAAGAAGACCATCCTTTGGGAAAGGGATCTCTATGTTGTAGTATCTCATCTATTATCTTTGAGAAACTTGCCAAAGAAAATATTCCAACACATTATATTAATATGGTTGGTGCTAACAAGATGATCTGTAAGAAGGTAGATATCGTTCCACTAGAAGTTATCTGTCGTAATCGTGCTGCCGGATCTATTGTTCGTGAAACAACTCTTGTAGAAGGTTCTCCACTACCACAACCAATTGTTGAGTTCTTTTTGAAGGATGATAGTAAGCATGACCCTCTACTTACACCAGACCGTGTGCGTTTGATGGGATATAATCCTGATCCATTTGTTGAGATGACACTACGGATTAATGATTATCTCCGGCAGATGTTCTACATCATGGGTATCGATCTGGTTGACTTTAAGATTGAGTTTGGTTATGATGCTCACGGTGATTTGTATCTTGCCGATGAGATTAGTCCTGATAGTATGAGACTATGGAAGATTGGTAGTGACGAAAGATTTGATAAGGATCTATTCAGAAAAGACGAAGGTGATATTGTTCCTGCCTATCGTGAGATTCTAGATAGACTACAACCACTTGCTATTCAATGAAGCACCACATCCCTGACATCATTAGAAAGAATTCTTTTGATTGCTTCAAGAGTTTGAATGCTGCTGAGAGAGCAGTTGTTATGTTTGGTGAGGAAGAGTATCGTAAATCATTAGACCTTGAGAATGATGATGCTCCCTGTTGGAAGATACCAAGTGGAGAGTCAACTACCTTTGTTGGTTGGAACCCTATGTGTATTCCAACAATGGATTACATAGTATGGAAACTAGACCGTCGTGAAAAAATTGCCAGAGGTGAAATCATTGGATAAATTATCTAAAGAAGAGATGAGAACTAAGATCAAAGAGTTCTCTGCTATTCTTAAAAGTCAAAGAGAACATTGGGATGAAGAAAACAAACAAGGATTTACATATTCTTGTGATCTAATCTCACAATCACTGATTACATTATACATTCGTTTAGGAAGAGACTGATGGACTACAAGACTTCTGGAGTTGATATTATCAAGGGTAGATCTTTTGTAGAGTATATCAAAGCACTGGCACCTAACATTGGTGGGTTTAATGGAATGATGGAAATTCCATCAGGATATGAGAAACCTGTTCTAGTATCTGGTGCTGATGGTGTGGGAACTAAAATTAACATTTGTAGGATTGCTCGTGATTACACCACTATTGGTCAGGACCTTGTTGCTATGTGCGTCAATGACGTTATATGTTCTGGTGCTAAACCATTATATTTTCTAGATTATATTTCTACTAAATCACTTGATGATAATGTCAGTGATATTGTGTATGGAGTTAATGTTGGTTGTGCGATGGCTGGAATGGAATTGTTAGGTGGAGAAACGGCAGAACATTTCAGAGCAACTGATTATGATCTTGCTGGTTTCTGCACTGGTATTGTAGAGAAGAATCAGATTGTTGATGGTAGTAACATCAGACCTGGTGATGTAGTTATTGGTATTGAGAGTAGTGGACTTCATAGTAATGGATACACACTGGTCAATGATATGCTGTGGAGAAATTATATTTACTACAAGGAGATGCCGGAACTGTTGGTGCCAACCACCATCTATGCCCGTCTCATTCAGTACCTGTTGGACGAGGTTCCTATCCTAGGCATGGCACATATCACAGGTGGAGGACTGCCTGAGAACCTCCCTAGATGCCTTCCAAATCACCTGACCGTTGATGTTGACTATGATGCTTGGGAACGACCAGAACTCTTCAATAAGATTCAGAGGGCAGGAGACATTGATGAGGAGGAGATGAGAAATGTATTCAACTGTGGTATTGGATTCTGTTTAGTGGTGCCAAAAGAAGTAGCAGAACACACTCAAACTTTGATTGCCGATACCCCATTTGGTATGAGGTCTTGGAACATTGGAACTACTAGAAACAAATGAGTGAATATTATGGAAGTTAATCAACAGTATTATAAGTATTGGAAGGACATTTGGAGTTCTCAATCTGAAGAAGTATTAGATGCGACTGCACTTATCCGTGTTGTGGAATGCACGAATGGATGTGTGCAACATGCATTTAGGGATGGTGATGAGAGAGCACTATCCGTTGAGCAGAGTCGAGAGTGTATGAAACTCTCAATGGGAACCATTAAGAATAAGGTATTACCATTACCAGATGGAAGGACTAAGGTTATCCTTCCAGAAGAATGTCATGAGATTATGAATACTGCGAGGGATTTATATGTTCGTGGATTTAAGCAGGGAGATGAAGAAGCACTCGAAGAATTCTTTGCATTATCAAAGGCACACTTCCAAGTATTGGGTCGTCAACTTATTGATGAGAAGTTTAGATTTTTCACAGAACACTTTGAGGATGTGTTCACTTCATATTGGATTATGATGGGAAGAATGTATATCTATGATATGGGTGAGTTCATCTAAATAATTGCAAGACGCAATCTCTTATGCCTCTCTATAATTCTCCTCAAGCCTATGTCTTCAATCTCCAAACAACAAGTTCTGCAGAAGCAAAAAGGTTATGGAGGTCAAAGATAAAGGAAGAATGGGGTTATGAGTGTGCATATTGTGGATCGCAAGATAAACTTACGATAGACCATATTATTCCAAAGGCAAAGGGTGGACCAGATTTTACAAAAAATCTTTTGTGTGCCTGCCATGATTGTAATCAAGATAAAGCATATTCTCCTATGGAAGATTGGTATCTTTCGCAGGAGTTTTTTAATGTTGATCGATATGAGAAAATCAAGAAGTGGATGGAACCAGAACCGGCAGTGAATCTTTATCGGTATGGTTCTAGAAGAAACAACCTATTATAAATAAATGAAAAAGGACAGTATATACTGTTCTGAAACGGTACATACCGATAGAAGAATAGATGGCCACTCCGATTAGGATTAAAAGGTCAGCGGTTGCTGGCAAGAAACCAACAGATGGACAGTTACAGTTAGGTGAATTAGCTGTAAACTTTTATGATGGTAAAATTTTCCTGAAGCAGGATACTGGTGGAGTTGGTGTTGGAACAAGAATTGTAGAAGTTGGTGCAGGAAACACTACATTTGCAGGTAAGACTTTATTTGTTACTGAAAATGGTAATGATGATAATACTGGGTTAGATGATAATAATGCAAAGGCAACAATTAAAGCAGCAGTGGCACTTGCA